>MDTG01312499.1_pt1 | contig 17928 bp, 17 predicted proteins | sample 811421 | NCBI WGS metagenome assembly MDTG01 (sample SAMN05326645, study PRJNA326480) | marine metagenome | isolation source: seawater | place: Pacific Ocean: South East | collected 2011 | reverse complement strand
GTCAATGGCGACGGTTCGAACGACTCGTTCCGGGAGTTCTTCCTGGAATACAGCGACTTCCAGCATGCCTATGAAGCCGGGGTTTATGTGGGCGCCGGGCCTGATGGCGTGCCTAATCCGGGCAGCTATCCGGCCACCGCAGATACCTTCCGCTACGCCATCAACCCGCCTGCACGGGGAGTTGCCAGCACGGAGTTGGAGCAGACTGTCGAGTTGCCTGGCGGTGTGAGTCCGGGCTGCCCAAGCCGGCCTTGTCCGCAAGCCATTTCGGTGGATGATCCGGGAATCTTCGTGGTCAATTACCGCAACGAGCCGGTGGCTCTGCGGGTTTACGACCCGAACCGGATGGCGCCGGATGGCAAACCTGGCATGCAGGCTGCCGGGCTGGGAGGCGACCTTGCGTACGCCTTGCAAACCCGCACCGACCGCGCCATTGCCGCCATGAACATGGCGCCGAGCGCCATCACCAGCGCAGTGGGCCCGACTGGCGGAACCACGCTGTTCCCGCCGCATATCAATAAGGCCGGCGACCTGCCGGGTGATCCGTTTACACCGCTGCTGCGCACCTATTCGGGCGACAACGTGCGGCTGCGGGTGCACGCCGGTGGCCACGAAGAGGAGCACAACGTGACCCTGCATGGCGTCAAGTGGCTGCACACCGGTACCGGTTATGGCAGCAGCTCCAACTCCGGTTGGCGCGCCTCGCAAATGGTCGGTATCTCCGAGCAGATGGGCTTTGCTGCGCCGGTTTCCCTGAGCTCGGGATCGGCCAGTGCGACAGGTGATTACCTGTACTCGATGGACGCCTCGATTGAAGGTTATTGGAACGGTATGTGGGGCGTGATGCGCAACTACAGTGAGCCGCGTACGGATCTGTTTGCCCTGCCGAACAATCCGCATCCAGTGTCGGCGCGCAACACCTCTTCATTTGACGGCATTTGCCCGCGCTATACCCCGAATCCGAATGGTGTGGGCCAGCGGCCAACCGTCAAGCGCGAGTATGAGATTGTCGCGGCGCTGGCCAACGACATCCTCAAGAATCCGCTGAACCTGAGCATCGATGATCCGCAAGGTGCTGGTATGCATGTCGGGGGCGCGCTCAAACCCAACGGCGGCACGCTGGTGTACAACCCCCGCGAGGTGAGCATTGCGCAAGTCACGGTGATCAGCGAAGAGGATGGCACAATCTCGACCATTGGCGGCCAGAGCGGGCCGCTGCATGACCCGACCGCGATCATGTATGTGCGCAAGGATGACCTGAACAAAAACGGCAAGCTGAAAAACAACGTGCCAATCGAGCCGATCGTATTGCGCGCCGCGGCGGGCGAGTGCATCAGCGTGATCCTCGAAAACCGCTTGCCGGTGGACATGCCAGACTTGCCGCAAACCGCGATCATGGCGGGTGTGGTCAAGCGTGACCGCAACAGCTCGAACGGCGCCACCACGTTCAGCAATAACCTGATCAAACCGTCGAGCCACGTTGGCATCCACGCACAACTGCTGAGCTACGACATCACCCGTTCCGACGGCGCCAATGTCGGGATCAACCCGGTGCAGACCGTGGCGCCGAGAATCTCGAGCGCGGCAGAGTACCCGACTAAAACCTATCAGTTCTACGCCGGGCACCTTGAGCGGGAAGGCCGGCTACTGGTTCGTCTCGGCCGTGCGGTCGATAACATCAACGCCACGCCAATCGAGTTTGGCGGGCTGGCCATCACCCCGGCAGACCCGATCAAACAAGGCCAGAAAGGCCTCGGCGGCGCCATGAGCATCGTGCCGCAAGGCGCTACCTGGACAGAAGACCCGGGCATGCGCGCTGCTGCAACCGTGAAACCACTGGAGGGTTCGTCTTACCGCGACTTTGCTCTGGTCTGGCAAAAATCGCTGAACCCGCGCTGGGCCAGTGGCCGGCCGCTGGAAAATATCGCATCGGAAGGCTTTGGTGTCGGCGGCGACCCGCAAGATAACTCGGGCATGGCCATCAACTACCAGACCGAACCGCTGTGGTATCGCCTGCAACTGCCGCCCAACGCACCGTTTGGCCGCGCCAATGGCGGTGGCTGGGGCGACACGCTGAATGCGCACATGGCTTACAGCAATTCGCTGGTGGGCAGCGATCCGGTCACTCCGATTCTGCGGGTCAAGCCGGGCCAGCCATTCCGTACCCATGTGGTGCTGCCAACCGGTGGCAGCCGCGGCAGTATTTTCCAGCTCACCGGGCATGACTGGGCACGTTCGCCGTTCCAGTCGGAATACCGCGATGAGTACGGCTACCCCACCAAATACCCGGGCGTGGGTTCCGTGCGCTTTGGCTGGAACCCGGAAAGCACTTTTATCGGTGCCCAGGAAAGCGTATTGCCGGCCGCGCATTTCAGCATGCTGTTCCCGAGTGCCGGCGGCGGTAACGCGATCCCGGGTGACTACCTGTATCGCGACTATGCAGGGCAGGGCAATGCCAATGGGCTGTGGGGAATTTTACGGGTCAGCGATGAGCCCGATCAAACCCCCGCTCCCTGAGCAAGGCATGCAGCGCTGGAGCCTCTTTGCCAAGGCTCCAGCTGGGGATTGGCAGGACCAAGGAGTGCAGTAGCCGTGGACAATATAAGAAAAGCCTCATGCATGCTGCTGGTCGTGTTTGCCATCGCTGGCGGCGCGGCTTACATCAGCGAAGCGCGTGCCGCCTCACAAGCTGGCGCAGCGCCGAAAGCTGATCTTCAGGTGCCAGCTGCCGATGCCAATCGGATTGAGCGAGATGGCGTCGCCGTGACCTTCAATCTGCAACCGGTCAGCCCCGGCACCGGTCTGATCGAGGGCGCGTTGGCAGATGTGCAATTTCGCATCAGCGATGTCGCCTCCGGACAACCGTTATCCGCCATAGCGCCAGGCGCCTGGTTGGATCAGGGCCAGGCCGGCATTTCAGCCGAAGGCCAGAAGATGCAGTGCAAGTCGCGCATTGGCCTGTATTTGAAAGGCGTGCTCAATGCCAAGCCGCTGATGGACCTGAACAGCTATTACCTGATGGTGCTGAATAAGGATGCCAGCATCACGGTGATCGACCCGAACACCTCGCTGGGCGGAATAACCAGCACCATGGCGGTGATCATGCTGAAAAAGCCGGCCATGGACTGGGCCGTGAGCAGTGACGACAAACGTTTGTTCGTGAGCATGCCGAGCGCTGGTGAAGTGGCAATCGTCGACACCGAAAAGTTTCAAGTTGAGGCCAGCGTACCGGCGGGGGTGGAGCCGTTTAGGGTGGCGCTGCAACCTGACGAGCGCTATCTCTGGGTCGGCAATAACAGTGCCGATGAGGCCAGCAGCGGGGTCACGGTGATTGATATGCAGACCCGCAAAATCGCCCTGAGTCTGGCCACCGGTAAAGGCCATCACGAGATCGCTTTCAGCGATGATTCGCGCCACGCCTTTGTCAGCAACCGCCAATCGGGCACCGTCAGCGTGATCGACATCCCCAGCCTGAAACTGCTCGCCACGCTCGAAACGGGCCCTGCACCGCTGGCGCTGAGCTATTCACCGTTGTCGCAAGCAGTGTATGTGACCGACGGCAAGCAAGGTGAAATCACTGTGATTGATGCCAAGAGCCTGAAAGTGCGCACAGTCATCGAGGTTGGTCAGGGCATCGGGCCTCTGCAATTCAGTCAGGAAGGGCGCTACGGTTTTGTGCTTAACACCATGCAAGACCGCGCCGTGGTGATTGATGCCGCAAGCGATAAGGTCATGCACTCGCTTGAGGTTGTCGCCGAACCTTATCAACTGGTGTTCACTAAGGCTTATGCCTATATCCGCGGGCTGGCAACTTCACGGGTGAGCATGGTCAATCTGTCGAGCTTGGGTGAGGGCCAGAAACCGATTCTGCAAAGCTTCGAGGCAGGTCCTTCAGCGCCCAAGCTGGCCGGTGATTTGCCCTTGGCTGAAAGCATGGGGCAGGGCCAGGACGACAATGCCGTGTTTGTGGTGAACCCTGTCGACAACACCACCTATTTCTACATGGAAGGCATGAATGCGCCCATGTTTGGCTACCTCAATCGCGGCCACAGTGCGCGCGCGGTGACAGTGGTTGACCGCAGCCTGCGTGAGGTTGAGCCGGGCCTCTACAGTACACGCATCAAGCTGCCGGCGTCCGGGCCTCTGGATATTGCTTTCATGATCAATCAGCCCGAGCTGACTCACTGTTTCACCACCGACGTGCAACCCAATCCGCAGCTTCAGCAAGCCTACGCCAAGGCGCGTATCGAATACCTGAAACAGAGCCCGGTGATTACGCTTGGCGACCCGGCGGTTGCGCGTTTCAGAATCACTCAGGGCCGGGATAACAGCCCACGCACCGGCGTCACCGACCTGCGCGTGCGTTACTTCATGGCGCCTTCGTCGCAGTCGCATGAGGTTGTCGCGAAAGAGTTGGGTGATGGCGTGTATGAAGCGCCGTTGGCAATCAGTAAGGCCGGCGTCTACTTCGTGCACGTCGGCTCCGACTCTCTGCACCTGCCTTTCGGCGCACAGACGTACAGCAGCCTGCGCGTGCAAGCCGCTAAACCGCAGTCCACTGCAAGCAATTGATCAGAGCTGGATGAGGATAGAACCATGCAAGGGTTTCTCACAGGTTTTACTGCAAGTCTGTTGGCGCTGTCGCTGAACGCTGCACCGGCGTTTGCGCACAGCATGGATGAGCACGCCGGGCATGATATGGACGGCCATGCTGAGCACATGGCGGCGCAAAAGGCAGCCGTTAAACAAGATAGTGCCAGCGTGACTTTCGCTGACGTGCCGCTGCTCAATCAGAATGGCGAGACCGTGCGCCTCGAGCAGGATCTGGTGGCGGACAAGATCGTGCTTATGGGCTTTATCTACACCAGTTGCACAACCGTGTGCCCGGTCGTTTCAGCGATCATGAAAAAAACCGAAAAGCAGTTGCAAGCCAACGGTGGACCCGAGGTGCAACTGGTCTCTATCAGCGTTGATCCGTTGCGCGACACGCCGGAGCAACTGCGCCGTTATGCGCAAAAATACAGTGCCGGGGATAACTGGAGCTGGCTGACTGGCAAGCCTCAGGCGATCACCGACACGCTCAAGCAATTAGGCGCCTGGTCGCCTGATCTGAAGGAGCATCCGGCGCTGATCATGGTGGGCGATGGCCGTTCCGGTAAATGGACACGTTTCTACGGCTTTGCCGACCCTAATACGCTGGCCGCAAAAATTCAGGAAATCCAGCTCAGTCGCGTCGAGTACGAAGCCCAGCACATCGCGGGCAACAGTGGAGTGCAGCCATGAGAAACGCATTGCTGCTGGCGCTAGGGCTGGCCTTGGCCAGTGGTCTGGCGCTGGCTCACGAAGACCATGAAAACCACGCCCAGGGCGCGGCCGGGAATAAGACTCCAGCCGTGCAGGGGGTGAAAGTCAGCGGCACGCATGATGCGCAAACCTACTTCACCGATACCGTCCTGCTTAATCAGCATGGCGAGGAAGTACGGTTTTACAGCGATGTGATGAAAGACCGTATTGTCATGCTCAACGTGATCTTCACCCACTGCGAAGACGCCTGCCCGCTGATTACCCGCAAGCTCAGGGAAGTGCGCGAGGCCATGGGCGAGGAGAAGGCCAGCAAAATCACCTTTATCTCACTCACCAGTGACCCGCAGCGTGACACCCCCGAAGTGCTCGCCGAGTACGCCCGCAAGCAAGGGGCTGATTCACCGAACTGGGTTTTCCTTACCGGCACGCAGGCCAATATGGACTTGGTGCTCAAGCGCCTGGGTCATTTTATCGAGAGCCCAGAGCAGCATTCGACTCAACTGATTGCGGGCGATGTGGCGCACAAGCAATGGAGCAAGATTCGCCCGGACGCACCAGTTGATGCAATCGCCCAGCGCTTGCAGTTGCTCTCGATGCCGATTGCCGGGCGTTAGACAAGGAGCCTGCCGTGGGCAAATTTATCGGGCTGCTTTGCAGCCTTTGGCTCACCAGTTCTCTGGCCGTGGCACTGGAGCTGACCGAGCGCGAGGCTGCTGGTCAACAACTCTTTACCCAGGGCATAAGCGCGGGGGGCGGTGAGGTCATCGCGAGGGTTGGCGCCTCCGGTGCGCAGGTTCCGGCAGCGGTTGTGCCTTGTGCCAATTGTCACGGTGCAGATGGACGCGGGCGGCCGGAAGGCGGCGTGCGTCCGCCAGATATTACCTGGCGTCGACTGACCATGGGCTTTTCCACGTTAGCCAGTAATGGCCGTACTCACCCGGCCTATACCGATGCATCGTTGGCGCGGGCCGTCAGCGAGGGGATTGATCCGGGGGGCAATAAGCTCGACCCGGCGATGCCACGGTTCATCATGTCGATGCGCGACATGAGTAATCTCACCGCCTACCTCAAACGTCTCGAAGAGCAACGCGATCCCGGTGTGCAGAATGATGTGCTGCGCATCGGCACGCTGCTGCCACAGCAAGGCCCGTTAGCCGAACTGGGTAAGGTTGTCGGCGAGGTGCTTGAAGGTGCTGTGAATCAGGTTAATCAGGCCGGCGGTATTCACGGCCGCCAGTTGCAACTGCTGGTGGCCGACGCGGGCAGCGACCGGCAGAGCGCTGAGCGTGGCCTGCGCTCTTTGCTTGAGGATGATCAGGTGTTTGCCTTGTTATCGCCCTTGGCACCCACACTGGATGGGCATTATGCCGAGTTGCTGGAACCCACGGGGGTGCCGCTGATTGGGCCGCTGGAGCTGAAAACCGAAGGGCCGAAAAGCCACTTGATCTTTGCGCCTCTGCCCGGCGTGGTCGAGCAGTTGCAGGCGCTGGGCAAGTTTGCCAGCCAGTCGCTCACCCCCGCGCCTGGCACTGTATTGATTGTTTATGAGCAACAAGCGTCCCAGCAACAGCTGGCGCAACGGTTACAGCAGCGCTTGCAGCATGATGGCTGGCCCAACGTGCAGTTACAGGCCTATCAAACCGAGCGACTCAGTGACACGGCAGCGCAGTTGGCGGATGCCAGCACGGTGTTCTTCCTCGGCTTATCGAACACCTTCAGCGAGCTATCAGCGCGGCTTAATCAGGCCGAGCGCCACCCTTATCTGTTGGCAGTCTCCGCGCAGGTGGCGGGCGGGGCTTTGGGGATTGCCGAAGGCTTTAATCAGCGGGTGTTTCTGGCGTATCCCTTTGTGCCATCGGACTGGACGCCAGAAGGGCTAAAGGCGCTTGAAGCGATTCGCGAGCAAAGCGGTCTGGGCAATCAGCATGGCGCGCTGCAAGTCAGTGCCTACTGTGCCGCGTTGCTGCTGAGCGAGGGGCTCAAGCGCGCTGGGCGCGATGCCAGCCGGGAAAAGCTGGTGAGCGCGCTGGAAAACCTGCACAACTTTCGCACCGGCCTGACGCCCCAGTTGAGCTTCGGGCCTGGCCAGCGAGTGGGTGCCTCGGGCGCTCATATCGTCATGGTCGACAGCCAGGCGCAACGGTTTCAGGCGTTAGGGCAGTACATCTCGGTTGATTCGGATTTTTAGAGGGCGCCGTCATGCGCATATTGGGCCGTGTTGGGGTGTTGATGCTGTTGCTGGCGGGCACTGTTCAGGGCGGGGAAACCGGCATTGCGGCGCGGGTGAACGGGACTGAGATCAGTAACTTCCGGCTGGAGCGTTATTTCAGCGAATACTTGCAAGCGCAGGGTCGTAGCGTGGGCGGGATCCGCAATCCCGACACCTACAAGCGGCTGAAACGTGAAGCCCTCGACCAGATGATTGCCAAGGAGCTGCTCTGGCAGGAGGCGCAGCGCCGCGGCATCAGTGTCAGCGATGCGGAAATCGACAAGCAACTGGCCATGCTCAAACAGGGCCTCGGCGGTGATGAGGCGTTCGCGCGCGAGCTGAACAATGCCGGATTTGATACCCAGAGCTTCACCGACTACTTGCGCCATGAATTAGTCGCCAGCCGGATGCTTGAAGCCCTCAGCGAGGTAGAGCCGGCCGCCGAATCCGAGGTGCAAACGGTGTATGACGCCAATCGCCAGCACCTGCAAAAACCCGAGCAGGTCTGGGCCCGGCATCTGTTGTTAAAAGCCAGTGACCCGGCAGACCCCGAAGCAGATGAAGTATCGCGTCAGGAGTTGCTGGCTTTGCGCGAGCAGATAGAGGCCGGGGCGGACTTTTCTGAAGTGGCCGAGCAGCACTCGCAGGACTCCACTGCAGCGGCGGGTGGTGACCTCGGTTACTTCTCGCGGGGCACGATGGTGCCCGCCTTTGAGAACGCCGCCTTTGCGCTCAAGCCCGGTGAGGTCAGCCAGCCGGTGAGAACCGTGTTCGGCTGGCACCTGATCAAGCTGGAGAGTTACCTGCCTCCCAGCCCGCTGCCCAAAGAGCAGGGCATGCAACTGGTACGTGATTTTCTCCATGATCAGCGGCGCAAAGAGGCGCGTGAGGCCGCACTCAAGCAACTGACCGCCACCGGCAAGATTGAGGTCGTCAGCGGTTTGTAATGCTCCAACCAATCCCCGTTTCTGGGGGCGCTGCTTCACCCAAAAACCATTTGCCCCATTATTGGGGGTGCTGGGTGGGCGCGCGCTTTCGAAAAAAAATCAGTGAAATCAGCCAACTACAGCAATACTCAAAAGAACAGTGGCTGGCATGAAGCGTGCAATCCCTGATTACAGGTGAGCACTTTATTCCGCATCAGGCACTTCCCGAGAATTCAGTGCTAGGAGCAACACCGTTGAACAACAGGATTCTGGTGGTTGAGGACGAGCATGTACTCGCGCAGAACTTCAAGGATTATCTGGAGTTGATGGGCCTTGAAGTATTGGTTTCGGATGACGGCCTGACAGCCATCAGCTTCGCCCGAATCTATGAGCCTGCGGCAATCGTCCTGGATTTTCGCCTGCCGGATATGGAGGGTTTTCAGGTGCTCGATGCGATTGGCAATGGCTGGGGGCGTAAATGTGTGCTGGTGACAGCGCAGCCGCTCGGGGAAGTCAGTGCCAAGGCTCTGCATCATGGTATCGAGCAGATATTGTTCAAGCCGTTTCCACTGAAAGACCTCGGTCGTGCAGTGAAAAACTTGATCGATAGAGGTGACAGCACTCACCGCTGAATCGTTGCTGGCAGACGAACACCCTCCGCAGCAAGGACGCAAATGTGGCCGTAACAGGTTCAAGCCCGCCAGGTTAAGTGCCTGGCAATGCAACAGGGTTTGTGGTTTGCGCTGTGGATCTTGGAGGGTGCGGTATGGACAGGCTTTCCCTCGCTGTAGAGGCATCACCGGTTGCTGACCCGCTGCCAATTGAAACGCGTTTCGAGGCGGCGTTACTGGCTCGGGCGCGCGAGGAATCTACTGGGCAGCAACGCACTGTCGATACGCTTGAAGCATTGGCCGGGCTTGAGTCGGCGCAGTTTGTCCGGCGCCTTGGCGCCACGCTGCACTATCCGGTTTTGACCTGCGACGCCTTGTTCGCCTGCATTCCTGCCTTCGACCGGGTGCCGCTGGCGCAGGCGCTCAAACGTGATTTTGTCATGGTGCATCTGGGCAACACGCTGGTGGGCGTATTTGCCGACCCCTTCGATAATGCCCGCCTGGCCTGGATTGACGAGTGCCTCAATGGCGCGCCGCTGTATCTGGTGCACCCCGCGGATTTGAGCGGGTATCTGGCGCGTCAGGAAGAGAGCTACCACGCGGTCGATTCGCTCGACGCGCAAGACAGCGACGTAAGCGAGCTTGAAGATGTTGAAACGCTTTCGCTGGCGCGCATCAGCGAAGATTCAAGCGTGGTGGTCAAACTGGTGAATTCCACGCTCTACGATGCGCTGAAAATCCACGCCAGCGATATTCATCTGGGCATGACCGGCAGCGGTCTGGTGATCAAATACCGGATTGACGGCGTACTCAACAGCATCAGCCGGGTGCAGGGTGTCGAAACTGCCGAGCAGGTTATTTCCCGGGTCAAGGTGATGGCCGAGCTGGATATCGGTGAAAAGCGCGTGCCGCAGGATGGTCGCTTCAAGGTGTCGATCAATGGCCGCCAAATCGATTTTCGGGTGTCGATCATGCCCAGCATCTTTGGTGAAGATGCCGTTTTGCGGGTGCTCGACAAACAGGATCTGGCCGATCAGGTGCACGGTGTAAGTCTGGAGGCGCTGGGCTTTGAAGCCGGCATCATGAAGAAACTCCGGCGTCTGGCGGCTGAGCCTTACGGCATGGTGCTGGTGACCGGGCCCACCGGCAGCGGCAAGACCACCACCTTGTACGCGATGATCACCGAGATCAATCACGGCGTGGATAAAATCATCACCATCGAAGACCCGGTTGAATATGTACTGCCAGGGGTGTTGCAGATTCCGGTGAACGAGAAAAAGGGCCTGACGTTTGCCCGTGGCCTGCGCTCGATACTGCGCCACGACCCGGACAAGATCATGGTCGGTGAAATCCGTGACCCCGACACCGCGCAAATCGCCGTGCAATCCGCGCTCACCGGCCACCTGGTATTTACCACCATCCACGCTAACAACGTGTTCGATGTGATTGGCCGCTTCACTCAGATGGAAGTCGACCCCTACAGTTTTGTCGCCGCACTCAACGCGGTGCTGGCGCAGCGGCTGATCCGTCTGGTGTGCCCGACCTGCGCGCAAGCAGTAACGCCTTCAATTGAGGAGCTGCAAGCTTCCGGGATCAATCCTGAAGATGCTCCGCACTACCACTTTGTCCACGGCACCGGTTGCGGGCGCTGCCGTGGCACGGGCTATCGCGGGCGCACAGCAATTGCCGAACTGCTGCAACTCGACGATGAAATCCGCCAGCTGATTATTGACCGTGAGCCCATCGCCAAGCTCAAGGAGCAGGCATGCAAGCGCGGGCTGCGGTTGCTGCGCACAACTGCACTGGAGTTGGTGCGTGAGGGCAAAACCACCTTGGAGGAGATCAATCGTGTCACTTTTAGCGCGTGATTCCTTTGTTGCGGTGGTAACCCTGGAGCAGGTTGCCCTTTTTCGCCGCCACGGCCGTGAGCTGCGCATGCTCGAACGCAAGGATGTGCAATCTGCGGACGGGCGGGCGGCCGAATGGCCCGATGCGCTCAATGCGCTGCAACTGATACTGCATGTGCACAGCCGCAAGCGCGCTGAAATTACCGTGTTGTTGTCCAACCAGTTCATCCGTTTTTGTCTGGTGCCGTGGAGCGAGCACATCAGCACCCCGCAGGAGTTGCAGGGTTATGCGCGGATTTGCTTTGAAGAAATCTACGGCCAACTGGGCGAGGGCTGGAGCCTGACTCTTTCACCGGAGCCTGCGGGCCAATCGCGTCTGGCCGCTGTGATGGCCGACACCATGGTTGAGCAACTGCGCACGATCGTCAGCCATGAAGGCATGCGCCTGATCAGCTTGCAGCCTTATCTGATGGCCGCTTTCAATCATTTCCGCCATTCGCTGCGTAAAGATGATTTCGTGTTTCTCCTGGCCGAGCCCCATCGCAGCAATTTGATCCAGGCCCACGGTGGCCACTGGGTAAGCGTTCGCTCGATCAGCAGTGATGACTCTGACGCCAGCCTGAGTGCGCTGATCGCCCGTGAGCATGAGCTGAAGATGCTGGAAAACCTCGATTTCGACTCGGTTTACCTGCATGCCCCGGCGCGCAACAGCAAACCGCCACACCCGGTATGCGGTGTGAGTACTCATGCGCTTACGCTGCCGCTGCCAACGGGCGAGCGTGAAGATGCGTTGTTCAACATGGCCCGGGCGGTGGACTGAAATGCGCGAACTTCAGCTCGATTTTCAACCGCAGGCGATTGCATCCAGGCTGGGATGGTCTTTGCTGGCATTGGGTGGCGCGCTGGCGGCAGCGATGCTGGTCACCCACCTGCTGGTGAGCAAGGCTGGTGACGTGGAGTCGGCCAAGTTGAGCTATCTGCAGCAACAGTTGAACGGCGGCAAGCCGGCGAAAGCCTCCGTCGCCAGCAAGGGCAGGCAGGGAAGCGATGTCAGTATCGCCGAGATGCGGCGTATCTCTGCAGAGATGAACCTGCCCTGGAATGCCTTGTTCAACAGCCTCGAAAGCATGCCGCGTGACGACATCGCGCTGCTCTCGATAGCGCCGGATGCGCGCAAGCAGCAACTGCGCTTAACCGCCGAGGCGCGCAATCTGGAGGCCATGCTGGCCTTTCACCGCAGCCTGGAGAACACCCAACAACTCCGTGATGTCTCGCTGTTAAGCCACGAAACGCTGACCCAGATGCCTGAGCGCCCGGTGCGTTTCAGCCTGTCCGCAACCTGGCTGGTGGAGTAGTCATGGCTATCAATAAGCTCATCGCCTACGAATACATCCAGCGTCTGGGTTGGCCGGGCCTCACGGGTATTGCCCTGATGCTGGTGGCGCTGCTGTATGCGTTGTTGGCGCTGTTACCGGCCCGCGAAAACCTCCAGCACATCAGCCTGCAAGTGGTGCAAACCCAGCAGTACCTGAACCAGATCAAAGACGGCATTTTGCCTCCGCCCACCGCTGAAGGCAGTGAGCTTGAAACCTTTCTCGGCATGCTTCCGCAGCAGGCCGAAGCAACACGGGCGATTGACCAGATCTACACCCAGGCGCAATTGCAGAACATTGCTCTGGCTCGCGGCGAATACTCACTCGGCGTCGACCCGAAAACACGCATGGCGCGCTACCAGATCCTGCTTCCGGTCAGTGGCAGTTATCCGCAGCTAAGGCGCTTTTTACACGCCGTACTGAGCCAGGTGCCGGCGCTGGTGCTGGAGAACGTAGACATCAAACGCAAGCAGATTGCTGACGTTCAACTCGATGGGCGGGTGCGCATGACGCTTTATTTGTCGAGGCGCATATGAACAGTCGGCGCGGGCTTTACTGGGCGATCTTTCTCGGCGCGGCCGGATTGGTTGCGCTGATCCCCGAGTATTTTTTTGCCGGTGATGACGAGTTGGCCGTTCAACCAACAGACCCGGCCTCGCGCCTGCAGAAACCGTCCGTTGCGGCTCAGCAGAGCGAGCAAATCGGCGCAGGTTCCGGGGCAAAAAGTGCGTCTGCGAGTGTTCCGCAAGCGGATTTATTTGCCGTGCGCAGCTGGCGAGTAGTTCCCCAGTTCAAACCGGTGGCTGTCGCGCCAGTCGCGCCTGTGGTCTACCGCCCCAGTGCGCCACCTCTGCCTTTTCACTTCATCGGCAAACTTGAAGACCACTCCCGTTTGCAGGTGTTTTTGCAGGAGGGCGAGCAAGTGCATGTGGTGCGGGTTGGCGATGTGATTGGCGGTACCTACAAAGTGCAAAGGATTACGCAGGAGCAAATGACCCTGCTGTATCTGCCCTTGAAAATTTCCCAGTCTCTGGCTGTTGGGAGCACCTTATGAAGGCAACACGTCTGGCTTGCAAAAGCTTGTGTCTGGCGCTGATTCTGGTCGGTTGCGCGACTAACAAGGCCCATGATGATGGCATGCAGATGATCGAGGCTGGCCAGTACGAGGCAGGCCTCGCCCGGCTGGAGGAGGCCGCCCGCGAAGCGCCGCGAGATACCCGCATCCAGATGACGCTGACCACCCAGCGCGCGCGAATTATCGAGACGCTGCTGACTCAGGCCGATCAGGACTACACCCAGCGCAATTACACCATGGCGTTTCAGGGTTATCAGCGCGTGATGGGCATCGATCCGCAGAACTCCAGAGCGGCTGAGGGGCTGCGTCAGATTGCAGCGTTGAAGTCGATTGACGCGATGCTGGTGCAGGGCCAGACCTCGCTGCGCCGGGGTGATATTACCGGTGCGCAGCATCAGGTCCGTAACATTTACGCGCTCGACCCGCAGCACCAAGGCGCTCAGCAATTGCAGCGTGACATCGAACTGCTCCAGCGCCGCTCAGAGGCGCCTTATCCGCAACTGCGTTCGCAGTTGAACCGGCCGATCAATCTTGAGTTTCGCGACGCCAATCTCAAGGTCATCTTCGAGGTGCTTGCGAAAACCTCGGGGCTGAACTTCATCTTCGACAAGGATGTGCGGCCCGATGCCAAAGCCACCATATTCGTGCGGCAGGTGCCGATAGAGTCGGCAATCGACTTGCTCCTGCAGCAGAGCCAGTTGCACCAGAAAGTGGTTAACGACACCACCATTTTGATCTATCCGGATTCTCCGCAAAAGCTCAAGGATTATCAGGATCTGGTGATGCGCACGTTCTACCTGACCAATATCGACGCCAACAGTGCGTTGAATATGGTCAAGACCATGCTCAAAACCCGCGATGTGTTTATTGATGAGCGCCTCAATACGTTAACCATGCGTGACACCATTGATGCCGTACGCATGGCCGAGAAGCTGTTCCAGGCGCAGGATCAGTCCAACCCCGAGGTGGTGCTGGAAGTCGAGGTCATGGAAGTCGCCACCCAGCGTATTCTCGATCTCGGTTTGCAATGGCCGAACACCTTCGGCGTGATCAACGATGACGGCTCAGCGGTGAGCATTCTTGATCAACTGCGCGGCATTGATTCGGGGCGGATCAGCATTTCGCCGTCGCCGCAGTTGCGCATTAATGCACAGGATAACGATATCAATACCCTGGCCAGTCCGGTTATTCGCGTCAGCAACAATGAGCAGGCGCGCATCCACATTGGTCAGCGGGTGCCGATTATCAGCGCCACGTCGGTGCCGTCCACACAAGGGCCGGTGATTACCGAGAGCATCACTTATCTGGACGTCGGCCTTAAGCTGGAAGTGCAGCCAACGGTGTACCTCAACGATGAAGTGGCGATCAAGATTGCCCTTGAAGTGAGTAACGCCACACCGCTTGAAGCCACGCGCCAGGGCACCATTCCGGTTCAGGTCGATACCCGCAACGCGACCACCACCTTGCGCCTGCGTGACGGTGAAACCCAGGTACTCGCCGGGTTGATGCGCAATGACCAGTTCTCCACCGGCAACAAGATTCCGGGGCTGGGCGATGTGCCGGGAGTTGGCCGCTTGTTTGGCAGCAATAAAGACACCAACAACAAGTCGGAGCTGGTGCTGTCGATCCGCCCGCGCATCGTGCGTAATCTGCCGTATCAGAGCCCCAGCGACATGGAGTTTGCCACCGGCACCGAGAGCAGCATGCGTGTGCAGTCGGCTTCGCGGTTCGGACAGATGGCCGATTACAGCGCACCGCCGAGTGCACCTGCTTACGTAACACCGGCTCCAGTTAGCACACCGGCAGTGCCTGCCAAGGCGCAACCGGTAGTCGTGCCGGTCAAGGCTGCCAGCGAAGATCTGCGTTTGAGCTGGGTCATGCCGAGCGAGATGCACGCCGGCGAGGAAGCGGTTTTCGTGCTCCAGGCGCAAGCCGGGCAACCGCTGCACAGTTCTTCCTTGCAGTTGTCTTACGACCCCGCCCGGTTGAAGGTGCTTGAGGTGCTCGAAGGCGGCTTGCTCCAGCACGACAGCGCACAAACATCATTCACGCCACGGCTTGATGAGCAGGCCGGTGTGGTTTCTGTCTCGCAAATTCGCAGCGGCGCGGCAGGTGCGACCGGTTCCGGCGGCCTGTTGCAAGTGCGGGTGCGGGCCCTGCAAAGCGCGGATGCGCAGGATCAGCAGGCCTCGATGCAAGTGATCAAATTTTCCGGCATCGGTCAGGACAAACGCTTGATTGCCGCCACGCTGCCAACGCAGCAGTTTGTCACTGTGAAGCCTTGAGGCGGCAGCCATGAAACGAGCAACTCGCGGGTTCACCCTGATCGAAGTGGTCATCACCATGGCCCTCATCGCGTTGCTCGCCAGTATTGCCGCTCCTCTCACAGAAACAGTGGTGCGCCGGGGCAAGGAGCAGGAGCTGAAAACCGCGCTGCACCAGCTACGCGATGCACTGGACGCCTACAAGATGGCCGCCGATGCCGGTCATATCGAGAAGTCGCTGTCCAGTTCGGGCTACCCCGAAAACCTCAGCGTTCTGGTCGACGGGGTGCGTGATCTGCGCGATGTGAAGGGCGGCAAGATCTATTTTTTGCGGCGCATTCCGCGTGATCCATTCGCCCCGCCACAACAGGACATCGCCGAGGTCTGGGGGCTGCGGTCCTACGACAGTCCGGCGGATGATCCGCGCTCCGGCGAGGATGTGTTCGATGTTTATTCGCAGTCCCGGCTGGTCGGGCTCAATTCGATTCCCTATTCGGAGTGGTAATGCGATGCGCAGGCATGCAGGTTTCACCCTTATAGAACTGCTGGTGGTGATGTCGATCATCGCGATGCTGATGACGATTGCGGTGCCCCGTTACTTTTCCAGTTTCGATAACTCCAAGGAAACCACGCTGCGCCAAAGCCTGGCGGTGATGCGTGACTCGCTGGATCAGTATTACGGCGACAAAGGTCATTACCCTGAGTCGATTGAGGAGTTGGTCGAGCAGCGTTACTTGCGCAACATGCCGCTCGACCCGATCACCGAAAGCAGCGATTTGTGGGTGATTGTGCCGCCTCCCGAAGGCGTGAGCGGATCAGTTGGCGATATTAAAAGCGGTGCGAGTGGCAAGGCGCGGGATGGGAGCTTGTATGCGCAGTGGTGATTTTGGCCGCCGGCAACAGGGCTTCAGCTACTTTGCCGTGCTGTTTTTGATCGTGCTTATGGGCACTGCGCTGGCTGGTGCCGGGCAACTCTGGTCAATCACCAGCCAGCGCCTGCGTGAACAGGATTTGCTCTGGGTGGGCAGCCAATATGCCCAGGCGCTGCGGCACTATTATCAAGTATCGCCAGGCGTTGCCCAGTACCCGCAAACCCTTGACGAGCTGATTGAAGACCCGCGTTTTCCGTCTCTCCAGCGGCATTTGCGCAAGCTGTATGCCGACCCGATAACCGGCAGCAACGACTGGGGCTTGATCCAGTCGTTTGATGGCCGGATTGCCGGCGTGTACAGCCGCTCGGAACAGGCGCCGATGAAGCAGGCGCAATTCCCGGCGCAGTGGGTCGATTTTGAAGGGATGAAACACTATTCGGACTGGCAGTTTGTCGCCGATAAGTCATTCATGCAGGGGCTCAGCCAGAACACCCCGGCAAACCCGAATAAGGCGCAACTGCCTTGAGGGGCTGACGATGTTCCGTTCGCCATTGGCGCATCAGTGTCTGTTGAACAGCGGCCTTCTTGTCTGTCTGGGCTTGGGCCTGCTGACGGGTGCGCAAGCCAGCAGTGAAGACGAGCTCAAGGGCTTCATTGTCGATAACAGTATTTCCAACATTGGCCATGAGTTTTACCGCTTCTTCACCGAACGCCTGCGCGATACCAGCCGCATGGATTTCAATCTGGTGGTGCGCGAGCGGCCTTCCGCACGCTGGGGCAGCCTGATCTGGATCGAATATGAAGGGCGCATCCTTTACCGGCGTTTCCTTGCGCCGAATACCGCCGAGTTGCAGCCCACAGCTTATGAAGCGGCCGATTTTATTCAGGAAGAAATTACCCGGCAGAAAATCGAATACCTGCTGCAAGACACCATCGACATGGATAAGGACGAGCTATGAACAGTAAGCATATAGCCTTGAGTGCCAGCTTTAGCATCCTGGTATCGAGTGCTGCGGCGCTGGCCACCGAGTTGGTTTATACGCCGGTGAACCCGACCTTTGGTGGCAACCCGTTAAACGGCACCTGGCTGCTGAACCGGGCACAGGCGCAGAACGATTATGACGACCCCGACGCGATAGATCGCTCATCGTTCACCGGCACCACGGCGCTTGAACGGTTCAGCAGTCAGTTGGAGTCGCGCCTGCTTTCGCAACTGCTCACCAACATTGAAGCTGGTAATACCGGCAGCCTTTCGACTGACTCATTCCTTATCGACTTTGTGGATGTTGATGGCGCTTTGAGCGTGCAGATCACCGACAAGTTGACCGGTGAAATTTCAGTCATCGAAGTCAACGGCCTCAACGCCAACTAAGTTCAGCGTGCCCAAGGATGCCCGGACCATGAAAAAAACAATGCTGTTGGTCATGATGGTAGCTGCATTACACGG
>MDTG01027489.1_pt1 | contig 17929 bp, 15 predicted proteins | sample 811421 | NCBI WGS metagenome assembly MDTG01 (sample SAMN05326645, study PRJNA326480) | marine metagenome | isolation source: seawater | place: Pacific Ocean: South East | collected 2011 | reverse complement strand
TGCCCAATTGTGTGTGCTTCCTATCCAAGCAGCATTAGGTAGAAAAGGAACTATTAGCCAATAGACAGCCAAACTTACCGAGAGACAGTAAAAGATACGCCGAACTATCATATCTCTACGCCAGCACCATAATCCGAATAAAGCTAATGACAAGATAGAAAATCCTACATAATCAGAATGGATCACAGAAGATAGGAACTTTGGTTCGACATCAATTTCATATCCTAATTTTTGTCCGACCAAATAAATTCCTAAAATTGGTAATCCCAAAAGCATCTCCCACGGAGGCACCAAGGTATTAATCCTGTAACTAGCTAATTGCACTACTTCAAATTTCAGATCAATAGCGGGTACGATAATAAAAGCAGCCAATGACCCCGCTATCAGGAGATACAAGGCAACAAAGGAAAAAAAAGAAGTCCACTGAAAATCTCTCTCATCTTTATCAATTAGCCCTGCTGCTACAACAAATAAGGCTACCCTAATACTGACTTGAGCATTTGCAGCTATCGCAAAGAATAGTAGAAATGAACTTAAGAACAAAAATTCGATAGATCTCTTACGAAGAGCCATTATAAAGCATAGTGCTCCCCATGGCATAAGAGCATACAACAAAAAGTTACTTAAATACGTTGTATAATCTACAGTATAAGTCAAGAACCATGATAATACATAAGCAGCCACTGTAATTAAAGCGGAATAATGAGAAACATCCCACTGCCTCACCATTATATAAATTCCAATAGCACTAAAACAATATATTACAAAAACGTATATACGTGGCCCCAGATCAAAACCTAAAGAGCCGATAAAAACAGAAAAAACTAACGCATCTGTTAATCCACCCATTTTGAACAAAGGATGCCCAGCTGCCGAAATAGAAGTCCAATTTGGCCAGTTCGCACTCAATAAATTTTTTAATATAACATGAGCATTATAAAGCCAAAGAAAATAATCATATCCACGCGAGTAAGATACCTGAAACAACCAAGGAGACCCGGCTAATGCACCAATTGCGGAAGCAAAACTTAGATTCTTAAAAGTAAATTTTGAAGGAGTTTTTTCTTTTGAACACATAGCCATCTACAAATAATATTTTTCTGGGCGCTAACCTCAGGGGATTGTAACATATCAATCTCGGTTATTTAGATCTACAATTACATCTTTCCACTTATCTATTTGGGATTTTGTTGAAAAAACGGTTCGAATTTTTACCATATTATTTCTACACTCATCCCGTAAATTTTGATTCTCAACCATGCGTTTCACTTGTATTGCAAGACCTTCAACGTCTCCTACATCAGCAACTAGGCCTATTTTGTAATCTTCAATAATAAGTCTCGAAGCTCCATGTGGGAGAGAAGCCACTATTGGCACACCTGTTTCGATATAATCAAACAACTTAGTAGGAGTTGCATATGAATAGGTAGAATCACTTAAAGAGAAAAATCCAATATCGGTTTCACGCAGTTTGTCAGAAATAACATTTTGAGGAACGAAACCATTATATGAACAATTCTTTGTCAGGCACGATCTTACCTTCATTCTAAAATACGGGTTCATCGGCCCATAAAAATCTATCCGAACACGATCTATCCATCCTGACTCACTTTCGCACAAGTATTTATTCGCCAGTAATAAAATTTCCGGTCTTTGGACAGCTGACATCGCTCCAGCGTAAAGTATATTTAACGGATGATTTATTATCTGATCAGGTCCTATCTTCCGGATTTTACCAGAAGACTCAGGAACTATGTTATATACTACTGAAATCTTTTCTTCAACTAATCCGTATCGGTTTAAAAGGTCGTTTTTCAAACCTTCAGTCGTTGCAGTAATATGCGACGCTTTAAGAATAATCTTTTTCTCTAAGAACTTGTACAGCGGTCTAAAGATACGCCGCCAACTCCGCGACATTACGCCAGAAAAATCATCTCTGAAATCTACTAGGAGAGGCCACCCTAAATTTTTGCTTATGATATAACCGATAATCAAATCAGAAAAAACTGGATATACTGCAAAAACTACTCCAGGCTTCTCAAATAATTGATCACGCTGCTTTACGACATTGTAAGCCCAATTAAGAAAATAACATGGAAAAATGCCAAGCATGTAAAAAAGGGTGTTTATTCCAAACCACTTGGCACCTTTCACCCTTTCAACAATTATATTTGACCTTAAACCTTTTACCAGACTTGGATCATCCTGATAAGAAATTAACCCGCCTTCTTCAAGTTGCATACATACCACATTGACATCAAATGATTCTGCAAGACCATTAGCAACACACATATTCGTAATAGCATTTCCTCTTCCAAATGGAGGAAAACATCCAGCAATCAGGTATACCTTGGATTGCTCTTTAGTTTTTTTCATTTTGGATATACAACTTCAAACACCGCGTAGCCTCTATCACGATTAATTAATTTTAAATATTTCATTCTAAATGACTCATGAAATTCATCTGCAAAATATTGTGGATATGCATATAATCGACTAGCTGGAATATGTATCATCCGAACAATGTGACTGATCCCCAATTCTTTCATTTTTTCAATTAGAAGTTCAGGAGTCGAGTGATCCTCGTAATTTATAACTCTCTGATGGGGATGATCCCATAAATAGTCTCTTTTACAGTAGTATCCTTTGACTATTCCCTGCAAAAGTATTTTTGCATCTAATGGTAGGTTCTCATTAACGTAACGAAATACTCCATAATTACCTTCATTCTCCAGCAGAAATTGCTCTTTAGTCACAGATGACTTTGCATATTGAAATGCAGGATATGCCAAAGCAAAAGATTGCGCTGCACTACCAATAATCGAAGCAACAAAAACAAATCGAAATAAGGTAGAAAAAGGACGAAATTTAAAATGTCCCCATTGATCTGCCACGTATCCAACCAAAATTGCAAGAAGAGCAAAAAATGCAATATTATATCGAGGATTTCCGTCTACTAATAAAACAGCTACGAAATAATATAGTAGAGCAACACCGGAAATTTGTCTGATTTTTCTATTCTGTAACGAAAAAAATATTCCAGGCAACAGGGCAAGATAATGAACACCTATCGCTCGTTGCCAACCTAAAGCATCATCCCAAGTCCAATTCCATAGAGAAGTAACCAAGACCCTAACCCATTCAATAATTCGAGGTAACAACTCAACTGTACCAAAACCTGATCCATATTCACTGACACCAATTAGTACATTGATACTAAAGCCGCCTCCATAATCAAGCCCACCGAAAAGGTTGTTAGCCACAGGCCAAATAGGATTTTCAGCTTCCAAAAATGCTCGAATATACCAAGGTAAAACCAGTAAAAAAGCAGGTATTACATAGATTAACACATCCATGATTACCAACCTGGTATTTCGGTTTTTTCGAAAAGAAAGCCACAGGCTTACTATACCAACACCCAGAGCTAAAGGTATAGCCGTATGCTTGCATCCCATTGCAAAACCGGTAAATATCCCACAGAGCAACAACGTATTTCTTTCACCATCGTTTATCCATTTTATCCATGCCCATAAAGCTACAAACTGAAAAAAACCAACACCAATATCAATGTAGGCCAACGGTGAAAAAAACATGAATACCGGGGTAAAAACAAATATCGCAGATGCCCAAATCCCGACACGGCTTAAAATTAAATTCTTACAAAAACACCATATGGCAAAAACTAACAAAGCGCCAAACGTATAATGCATTACCTGAGCCAAAGAAGCATCACGTAAGCCAATGCAGAACAAATATAAAAGTCCGATGTTGTCAGGATATAAGGCACCGGTTATAGTTCGCTCAAAACTTAAATAATGGTTTTTTAAATAAATACTAGGTAGAGCTAAGTGATATGCAAGGGGATCCACAGCACCGTACGCCGGCATTAAACTTCGGATAGCATTGAAAAAAAGTCCGATGAACACCAAAATCGCTATCCACGCCAAATAACTGTGTGAATTTATTTTAATTTGAGAAAAATAACCTTGCACTCTACCGAAAAAACCCACCACTTCCTTACGACTCACCAAACCGCCGAAGATCATCAACAGGTAAAATACACTGGTATAATAGAGCTTTAATTGACCCAAAATAAAAAGAGCGAGAGAAAGTAATCCAAGACCAAATCCTACTGAAAAAATCAGCTCTTCAGCACGTGATACAAAGCATGTACCCAACTTACCCAAGACAACTCTACCTGCTCCTGCGCAAAAAACGAGAAGAATAAACATGTAGAGGAATTCAACCAATGATTAAAACTCCTAATTGACGAAATAACTCCACATATCCGCGACTATAATAAAAATATCCAATTATTATTGTAGCCCATCCCGCAAAAATGATTTTTGCAAAAACACCAAACCATTTTATATACGAATAATCTTTTCTGACATTGGGCATTTTCTATTTTGACACCTTTCCTGAAACAATCAAACAGTGACCTTTCATCCAGCGTCGGCAGACCATATCTTCCAATAGACCGAGGCACAGAAAAATTGGAAAGATTACCGTTTTATAAAACACAAAAATCCACGAATCAGAAACTGTAACAAGATCAGACTGTGAATTATATCGTTGGAGTTGAGACGCGTATCCTAACTTAGTTATCCCTAAAAGGATTTCACTTAAAAAAAAGTTTGAATAAGCGACGTCCTGTATGTCTATCGAATTCTGCTGCATTAGTTCGCGGAGCGAACTGGTTGTATACCCTTCTCTAAAATTTTTTTGATATTCGTCTTCATCATCATGTAGAAACGTCTTCAAACGTGTCTTAGTAAACAGCCCTTCTAATTCAGGAGTAGAAACAACAATTGTGGCCATTGGTTTCGCTACTCTTATAATTTCCTGGATAGCTAATCTATCATCCGGCACATGTTCAATTACATCGGCAAATATAATTTTGTCGAATTGATTGTCTCGAAAAGGAAGAGTTCCGGCCGTAGCGTTAACAAAAGATTCCTCTAACGTCGACTGAGAATACTTAAGAGCTTCAATACTCATATCAATCCCAACAACATTTGCACCAAGATTTTTAGCAAGACCGCTAAGGTAACCGATGCCACAACCAACGTCCAAAACTCGCTCTTTGGGTCTAATGTCTAGCATTTGGAAAATTTGCCTCTTTTTAAAACGTGTTGTTAATGAAAAATGTAATGGGTTATTTTTCATCTTAACAGCGCTCTATCAGATTTGCAAATTGTTTTCCATAACCGGATTCTTCACAAATGCGCATTGCACGTTTACGTCCAATCGTTCTATACCAATTGTGTCGGGCATGTAATGCCGCCGCCCAACCTAAAGGTTTAAAAAACCAATCCTGTTGGAGGAAATCACGCAAAATTGGAGTATTTGAAATACGGTCGCGCCAACGATAAATCACGTAATCCTCACCTTTTCCTCTTTCAAAAGGATTGGATTTATAGGAATCGCCGATAACATTAAATTCGGAATACCCCAAACCACTTTCTTCGGCTTTTTGAATAAACTTAATCTCAGAAACATCAAAACCCATGTAATGACCTATCAAGGAATCTAAAGCAACCAAATCGCAAGAAGCCATGATTCGGTCACAAATTTTAGGAATCCCAACTCTCGGACCCGGACCTTCCATCGCTACTGTGGCATCGGCAACCCCTAACCTCATTTGATCAGCAAAAAACTTGTTGACTTCAGCTATAGCTTCATGAACAACAGGATGGAACTTGAAACGAGCTCTCGGCAACAATCCCCATTGGTTTTTCAATGCGCCTGTAAACGGCGTTATACAGTGTGTTTTTATTACCGGCATAGTGATTATAGATTCTGCAGTTAAAAGAACTTCTGGCATAGCCAATGTTCCGAAAATAGGGCCAACTTCAATTGCTTGCGTTTTTGCCTTTGACAAATTAACAAATTCTGCATCAAATCGATTGCCCACTTTAGTAAATCCCCACGTATTAACTGCATCATCCACTTGACGACTCGTAGCCACTTCACAATCCCCATAAGTGATTTTAGCATTAGGGAATTTTTCTCTAATTTCACGCAAAACTCCCTCAAACACCCACGGCGAAGTACATTGTCCTGGCATCACTTCCCTACTCAATAAATTGACTTTAACAAAAAAAGATTTGGATGTTAAACCTGAATCCCATTTGACCAAATTCATCGCACGTGTTACTGAGTCAAAGACAGATCCAATGAACTGTTCGACATGTAAAAAAGCAACATTACTACCCGACAATCGCTATCTCCTTCTTCGTTTTGCAATCAAATCCAAAATCGTTTTCAATTAAACTCTAGCCTTCTCTCCATCGTCCATAGTTAAATTTTCCCATTTGACGAAACGTTCAGAATTGACAACGGAAGCACCATCCCAATCCAATTCATGATTCTTATTTAATTCATTTATCGAAAAATATTTTGAGGAAGCAACATGTCGCAATGAAAACTTATCCGCCCAGTAAAGCTTCTTGACATTCTGCTTCAAATGAATTTGATCAGAAATGCGAAAACCATTTCCTAGAATATCGATTTGTCGCGCTAAACTACCTGGTCCACACTGCTCAACAAAAATAAGCTTTTTTTTCAAAAATGGAATTAAACGGGATCCGACTAACCTTGCTAGAAATCTGAGTATAAAATGCTTGAGGGGAGTAGCTTTATGTGCTTTCACCGCAGTAAATTTTGTCTGCACTCTATAGGATCCGGGTAAAGAGCCTCTTAAAGCATCACTCCTTTGCCAACATGTTGCAGAAATCACAGAATCTTTATCTACAAGTCGATAACCATAATCTGAAAATACTTCACGGCCTCCATTAAACAAACGGAGACATCCTCCTTTACTTAACCCACATAATAAGTGAGATCCACTTCGATTGATACTGAGTAAACCTGCATCTTCAAAATATTGTTCATGTTCTATATCGCAGGGTAACTGAGACACTGAATTAGATTTACTAGGAGCATAATTGATAGCACGAAGAAGCGAATGAAACATATTGTGACATAAATAACGGTCATCGAAAGATTGATAATAGGCCTTAAACCCACCTATCCCACTGCGTAAACGATCTAACATCGCTCCGGCCGTAGTTGAATGCCCAGCCATCAAACATAAGGGACTCAACAGAAAATATTCTGTATTTCGAGATGCGTACATTCCCCCTACACTACCATCCTGATGAATAAAGTAGCTTGAAAAATTGACTATTCGCTGTGCGATATCATCTACATCCTCGTCACCACTCAAACGTCTATATTCTAAAAGAAAATCCAAAGTAGTACTAAGATATCCTAAATCGGCACCACCATACTCAGCAAAATAACCATCAGGACTCTGTCGTTTTGCAATGCGTTCAAATTTCGATCGAGCTGCTTTGGATGCCCATTCTTCTCCAGTTAGCAAATATAAATTAAAAAGACTGGGTATACTGGCTGCTTCCTGATTTAGCGCTTCGTGTTCGTAATGCTCAGCCAAATAACGCCCGGCTCTGATGCAAGCATCATATACATCAGAATCTTTGATATCTAGAAGACGACAAGTCTCCGTCGCGGAAAAAAGTGAGAATGACGTGGGAATATAACCATGTTCCCAAGGATAGTATTCATCAAAAGTACCGTCAGAATGTTGAATTTTGACCCAAAATTGGAGACCAGCGATTGCCCAATCACGAATTCGATCATTCGCTTCATAAGGACTGTTAGATAAACGCGTAGAGTGCAACAAAGCAAGAGACAACATACTCTGCTGTAGTACAGCAGAGGAGAAATCCCGAATCTTATAATGCCAGTGATTTCGATCAAAACTCCCGTATGTTGGCGAATCTGGATCACGATCCTGTTGACTTAATATTCGCGGAACGAATTCGAGGGCAAGTCCTGCCTCTCTTTCCCATATTCTGGTAGCGATGTGATAAGCCTCTCTAATTTACGCTGATATTTAACAAATAGGTCCGCAATTAGACCTAAAACTCCAACAAAAAATCCACCCATAAATATAACCAAATCCATTTCTTGCATACTACCGGTTCGCCAGAGATTCAAACCAGCAGCAACTAAACCTAAAACAATCATTCCCAAACTAATGGGAAGAAAAACCTTTAATGGTTCAAAATAGGTTACCATTCGCGCAACCTGCGTGATATAACGATAAGTATCTTTAATGGGATGAAATTTCGATTTGCCGGCTCGCTTCGCATAACGTATTGGTACATACTCAACACTGTGTCCATTACACAAAAAAGCCAGGGTTATAGTTGTGACACAGGAAAAGCCCTTGGGAAGAAGATCAATATAACGCAAACCAATGTCGCGACGAAATACTCGCATTCCAGAATTAAGATCTGGAATGGACGACGATGTCAAAAAACAAGCTAATTTTCTGATAGCAAACTTTGCGGGTACTCTTAACAACTTCATTGTCCCACGTTCACTGTCTCTCGCACCGACAACCTGATCTATATCGCGAGAACGAAGATGATTCAGAAGTTCACTCATCCTTTCATTTGGGTATGTCAAATCGACATCCGACCACATAACATACTTGCCTTTTGCGGCCAACGTCCCAGTCTTTCGAGCAGAACCTGAGCCCTGATTCGATTTATGTTGGATTAAAGAAACGCGAGGATGGCTAAAATCCCTTACGAGTCTAGGAGTATTATCCGTAGATCCATCATCGACGACTAAAACCTCGTAATTCATCTTTGCCTTGTCTAGCGCATTGCACACAATACCTAGTTCCTTTTCTATGCAAACTTCTTCGTTGAAAGCTGCAAGCACTACAGAAAGATCTAATTCATCGTCAACTTCGTGTCTACCCATACAATTTCCTCCGCATTTCTTTGCGAAAATCAAAAAACGAAATAGGTTGCCTCCAAAAACAAATAAAGCCTATAGATCCTGGTATCACAAAGCAAAACACAAAAAACATACTTGAGAAAATCAAGGTCAATTCCAGACCATTCTCTATCTTTAGTTGATTCATCACCAAAAGCAACATCGCCTCACGCGTTCCAAGGCCCGCTATAGATATCGGCAAATACGATGCTATGCCAACCAAAACAATCGCCGCAACAACTTGTAAAGACCCCAGAGGTAACGTAATGGATTTAGCAAGGAAAATCGTAAGAATAAAATACAAGCCATAGGCCATATTTGTTAGTAACACACAATTCCACCCTGCGACCTTTAACATAACTTTGGCATCATCTACACCAATTTTCAGCTTACTTACAAATGAAAACCAACTTTTTTCGGTATCTTTAAAAAGATATTTCATCATGATTAAAATTAACAAAACAGCAAAAATCAAGCCACTCAAAAAAACAAATTTCGAATTTAAAATAGTAGCAATAATTCTGTTTGAGAAATCCAAATAAATAACCGCCCAAATAGCTACTAATCCCATAAAAATGATATCGAGCAATCTATCTACCATAGCGCTCGACAATGAACGTGGCCAATCCAAGCCCGTTCGCTCATACACATAAAATGCCTTGGTCAAATCGCCTAAACGGCCGGGGGTAACCATGCCCCAAAATATTCCCATGGCATAAGTAACCCAGGTAGCCCGAGGAGTGATACACACACCCTGGGCCTTAAGTAACAACCTCCAACGTGCTGCTCTTACAGTTAACATTAAAACGCTAAGTAATGGTAACGGGAAAATATACAACCAGGATATTTTTTCCCACCTGTCATAAAGCGTATAAAAATCTGCAGTCCAAATTAAGTACAAAAAAAAGATGATGCCTATCAATCTTACTAATTTCGTCCAAACCATATTACGAATTTTTTTCATTCTCCAAGAACCAGGATTCAAGCATTAACATAGCCCATAATTGCTGACTGTAGTCACGCCGCATTAGTAAATGATCATCAATCATTCTTCGCAATACATCCCTATTAAAAAGATCTCTTTTTCGGGCCGCCTTAGAGAGCAGTAACTCCTCGAGAAATGGCCGTAATGGACCCCGTAGCCATTCACCTAAAGGGATAGAAAAACCTTTCTTCGGTCGATTCAAAATGTCCGACGGAAGATAACTTTTCGCCACCTGTTTGAGTAGTCGTTTTCTATCAAAAAACGTGAACTTGTCTCGCCTTGGAACAGTTGCCATAAATTCAATTAGATCTTTATCTAAAAACGGAGAACGAACTTCCAAAGAATGGGCCATACTCATCCGGTCAACTTTGGTTAGAATATCGTCCGTCAAATACGTATGCATATCTACTGCAAGAAGCATTTGGTCGCCCGCATCTTGGGCTGAAAGCCAATATTCCTCGTAACTGGAAAAACTTCCGCTCTTAAAAAGAGCGTTTGAAAAAAAATTTGTATAAAGCCTATCCTTCTCTTTTTGGGTAAAAAAAAACCCCAACTAGTCAGAGGATTTTCGCGAACGGCTGTAGCATATTCAAAAAAACGTCTTCCTGCTTTTCTCCAATTATTACCATAATAACCTTCAGGCTCTCGCAAACTATGCAAAATTCGTTCCGCTAACCTAGGACCTAAACGTCGAGGAATTTTGTTGTAGAGGTCAGTCAAAAGACGAGCGCTGTAACGACGGTATCCACCAAACACCTCATCACCCCCATCTCCGCTCAAAGCAACCGTAACATTTTTCTGAGTTACTTCCGATAAATGATAAGTAGGAATCGCTGAGGAATCGGCAAATGGCTCTCCAAAGAAATAAAGTAATTTTGGTATTAACTCTTGTACATCATAATCGACGATATACTCTTCATGCTCAGTTTCAAATAAATTCGCTATTTTCCTGGCATAACTAAATTCATTAAAACTATGTTCGTTAAAGCCTATAGAAAATGTCTGCAACTTTTCATGTCCAAGGCTCCTCATTAAAGCCACAATAAGACTTGAATCGAGACCTCCACTAAGGAAAGCGCCAATAGGTACGTCAGCTTCAAGGCGTTTCTTGACCGCTAGTCTTAGTAATTCATCCACCGTTTCAATAGCGTTTCCGGATTGGTATGAATCATTTTGCGGTCCTACTTGAATTTCCCAAAACAGGCCTGTACGTATAGAGGCGTTTTTGTTTACGATCATCCAGGTTGCCGGCGACAGTTTTTTGACGTTAGCATATATTGTAAGTGGATGAGGTACAAATAGGTAACTCAAATAATCATCTATTGCCTGGTAGTTTATAGTTCGATCAATAGCTTTGTCACGAAGCAACGATGTCAACTCAGAAGAAAAACTCAATCCTTCAGAAGTCTGCGCATAAAAAAGAGGTTTTTTCCCCAGTCGATCTCTAGCCAAAATAAGCTCTTCCTGACGTCCATCCCAAATAGCGATCGTAAACATACCGTCCAAGAGCGCAAAACACTCAACACCTTCATCTTCATAGAGATGAGCAATAACCTCAGTATCCGACTGAGTAGTTAGACGGTGCCCCTTGTCTATTAGTTTTTTTCTTAAAATTTGATGGTTATATATTTCCCCATTGAATACAACCTTTATAGAGCCATCCTCATTTTCCATAGGTTGACGCCCACCTTCAAGATCAACTACTCGCAACCTACGCATTCCAATGCCAAGAGCACCTTGAAACCGAAACCCTTCATCATCAGGTCCACGGTGCCGAAGAGCAGCGCACATCGAACGCACCATAGACGCATCCGCCGAGTTTCCATCTTTACGCAACTGCCCTACGATACCACACATAGCTCACACCTTTTCTTCTAATAATTTTCGGTAAAGATTATTTAGCTTTTCTGCGTTATCTTTCCAAGTAAACCCTTGTTCACTTATAAATTCATTCGCTCTTTTACCCATTTCTAATCTGAGATTTTCATTACGTTTCATAATCCGAAGAGCATTTTCTAAAGCATCACTATTTTCTGGGTCAACTAATACACCAGTTTTTCCATCCATTACAATTTCTGCAGTTCCTCCAACACGAGTCGCAACAACCGGTATTCCACAAGCCTGAGCTTCGATTGCAACATTTGGACGTCCTTCCGACCTACTTGGAAGAACGAGTACGTCTGCAGCCTGCATCCACGCAGGTATACATTCTACGGGCTGACGACCAGCGAATACAAATTGTCTATTTAATTCATGCCTTAGTATTCGATCAGCAATATCTTTTTCTTCGGGGCCATCTCCGACAAGCACACACTTCCAATCAGTTTCAGTTCGCCATTTGGATAATGCGTCAATCAATACGTCTAATCCCTTAACGGGAACGAACAACCCAACGAATAATACTATGAAAGCTTCCTCCGGTAAGTCCTTCATCTGTCGACACAGAACACGATTCCCGGGCTTAAAACGCGCTGAGACACCATTAGGAATAATTTCTATTTTTTGTTTTTCTATTCCAATTTTGTACAAGGAATCTGCTAAATCATCGCTTACGGCTACGACTCGGTCCATTCGGGAAATGATATATCTATTAAAACGTTTTGTAAGGGAATTATTGAAAAGTTTAACATCACTACCTCGGACACTCAAAACAATCGGAATCTTTTTTCCAAAAACCCAACTAGCTATTAAACCAGACACAGTCCAATGACAATGGATCACCTGAACTCCGTGCCGTTGTTTGAACACGCCTCCAAAAAAGCTCAGTATAAATAAGGGCAGTTGAATCCGGGTTAGCCAACTTCTGCTTATATTAGTAGGGATGCCTCCGCCATAGGCTACATGTTGCCATTTTTCCGGCCACATATACAAAAATCGAAGAACATTGATTTTGCCCATTTTTTCTGCTCGATAAAGGCCGGCTTCATGTGGCGCAACAACCCGAACATGAACACCGTGGTCACTCAACGCCTTTACCTGCTCGTAAATGAATGCACCGAATAAATCGCCTATAAAACGCGGAAATCCGGTTGTAATTACAAGTAAATTCAAAGGGTCATTCACTCTCCTGCATATCGTACAACATGGCAAATAGTAAAAATTGAATACCCATTATTATCGTCAGTGCGCACAATACTGACTCGGGTCCAGAAACACCAATCCCGACAACTTGTTTGTAAATCAACCATCCACCTAAAAGAACACCAGCCGGCATAAGGCTGAATCCTAAAAGGAAAAAGAAAAATAACGGATGAAAATCTCTAACCAAATATTTACTTAAAAGTCGCCAAAAAAACCCCTTAATTAACATCGGGGTGACCTTTAAAGCATAATCAAATCCCTTAATCTGAGATTGTCTTTCTCCTTCTAAGTAAATTGCACGCCGAGGTACATCTTTGACTTTTAATCCATAGGCATTTAAACGAACCAAAAAATCCATAGGGTAACCGTAACCCTGCCAAGCTTTTCCCCAGTCGATCATATCGATCGCTCGTTTACTTATAGCCGTGTAGCCATCTACAACATCGTAAATCTTATAGTACCCTGATGCCATTTTTGTAGTAATAGAAATCAAGGAATTACCAATAAAGCGAGTCCACGGCATTCCATCTAGACCACGTTGAGGCATCAAAAATCTATTTCCCTTCGTATAATCTACGTCACCACTTACAACAGGGTCGATCAACTCGTCTACCATTTCTAATGGCATTTGGTTATCCCCTCCCACTACAACAGCGACGTCAAAATCATCACAGCTTGATTGCTTATATCCGGTTATTATTGCGGCACCAACCCCACGGTTGAATTCATGACTAATTAAATGCACCCGCTCATCACCTTGTGCATAGTCAAGTACAACTTCTTTTGTATTATCCTGACTCGCGTCATCAACAACATAAACGCGATCAATAATTGGCGGTACAGATTCTAATGTCGGTCTTATTAATCTTTCCTCATTGTGAGCAGGAATTACTAAAGCAATTTTAAAATCCTTGTACAAGAAAATTATCTCCCGATTAGGATAATTCGATTCTTTCTCCTCCAAGGGCAAGCGAACGACTCGCTGCCTCTAGTATTTCTACAACACGTAATCCATTGTCGCCATCCGTAAGTGGCTGCTTGTTTTCTATAATACACTCTACAAAATGTTCACATTCAGCCCTCAATGGTTCACTGTATTCTATTCGCGGAATAACAACATCACCGGCTCGTTGAGTCAGCTGGAATTGAGCAAAAGAATCAAAGGTACCCAGAGATCCATCCATTCTAAGCCGATCTATACCTTTGTCATAAAGCATAATCTTCGAATCATTACTGGCATCATCATAAACAATCATCTTTTCACTACCGACTAACGTTATTCGGCGTACTTTATTCGGATCAAGCCAACTTACATGGATATGAACAGAAACACCATTAGCAAATTCCATATTCAGATATACAACATCCTCGATTCCATCCTGCAAATAAGTGAAACCTCTAGCATCTACACTCAAAGGCTTCTGTTTTAGCCACCTCAAAACTATTGATATGTCATGCGGAGCAAGATTCCAGAGTGCATTAATGTCATTTCTAACTACTCCCAGGTTTAGTCGCTGGGAGTAGATGTAATAAACCTCACCCAATTCTTGCCTGTCAATGCATTCCTCGACGTAGTGAACAGCTGAATTATATTCAAAAGTATGTCCCACCATTAGTACGCAATCATGTTTTCGCGACAATGAAATTAAATCTCGACATTCCACTGTCGTTTGAGCTAATGGCTTTTCAACAAAAACTGATTTACCTCGCTCAATGACTTTTCTTGCCAACGAATAATGTGAAGATGCAGGAGTCGCTAGGGCCACTCCATGTATAAAAGGACAGTCTAAGACGTCTTCAATGCGGGTATAACAAGTAACATCTGGGTATTGAGCACGCAATTTTTCCAGTTTTTGTTCATCGTAATCAGCGATAACTCTTAGGTGGCCCAAGGCAAAAAAATTACGAATTAGATTGGGGCCCCAGTATCCGGCACCTACTACGGCGATTCCGACCAAATTTTTCTATCTCCTATCATTTTAAGATGCGATACGACGAGCGGTTAAAACAAGACCTCTACCCCACGAAAGAGCAGAAAACAATTCGTCGAATCGAAAAAGAGATGCGACTCCATTAACCAAAAAACGATTCCTACCTATACGCGTGTCACGCCGACTTTCACGATCGGCGACTGTTTGCATTCGGACCCTATTCAACCAAGGTTTGAAAATATATTTGTGGTACATTCGACCTAATGGGAATCCCCACACACGAACCGAACTCACTTGAAAACCTCTTTCGGAAAAAAGTCTTTCAAAATCCGAACGGACGTAACGCTTGACATGCAAGGCCCAATCATCGGAAATATCCCAAAGTTTAGGATTCAACGGAACGCTAGCTACAATTACTCCACCGGGGCGTAAAACACGTGCAAATTGTTCCACTGCAGCTACGTCTCCACCATCTTGAGGTAAGATATGTTCAAGAACCTCACCACACACAATCCCATCAAAACTTTCATCTGCGAAGGGTAGTCTTGCTATTGAGGCACGTTGAAGGCGCAAACATCTGTTTTCTTTGTCACTTTTTATGCGCTTGGAGACGGAATTAACAAATCCTTTGGAATGTTCGATCATATTCACTTTATAGCCCAATGAGGAAAGATCAAAAGCCAAACTTCCACTACCACATCCGGCGTCCAATACATGTCCGCTTGAAATCATAGGACAGAATAATCGCAACATAAGACGCTCGCGAAACAGGTGAACAGGACCACGTATTTCACTCTCTCCCCACTGAGTTTTTCCAGAAACCACTAAGTATTCTCTCCTACCAAACTACTAACAAAAGCTTTACCGATAACTTCGTTACTTGCATACTGTTCGTAAGATCTTTTTCCTTCTTGGCCAACTCGAATACAAAGATCTGCGTCGTTACGAAATCGTTCAATGCATGTGGCTAATGCTAATCCATTTCCAGGAGGACATAGCAATACAGATTCTTCGTCGACGAGTAACTCCTGTATCGCCGGAGAATCACGAGTAATAACTGGCCTACCAAGAGAAAGTGCACCGAAAACTTTATAAGGAATCACACGAGATGCTTTAGGAGTTGTTCCAAATATACCCAAGCACACATCAGCGTCGACCATAGCCTGAGCTAATTCCGTTATACTGTGCCATGTATTGTGGAACGTTATATTGCTCAAATATGCGAATTCTGTCTTCTTTCGAATGTCATCAAATTCTTGGCCATTTCCGATAAAAACAAATTCTATCGGACGATTTCGCAACTCTATTGCAGCATCAACAATAAACTGCGTACCATGAAGAGGGACATAAGTGCCGAAGAATAAAACACGAAAATTTTTTTTCTGACGTTCATTTCGTCTACAGGTTATGCCATCAAATACATTGCCTACAAGACTTTTATGAAATCTTATTTTTGGCACCTTAAATACTTTAGCATAGTATAATGCAACTTGTTGAGTATCAACTAAAATCTTATCTGCGCTAACGAAAGCTAACCGATCCAGTATAAATAAAAGTCTAGAAACTAAACCGTTTGACTTAAACGCACCCCGATCGACAATTACGGTATCGTATAAAGATATAAACGAAACTAAAATTAAAAGTCGTTTCGAAAATATATTTAACAAACGGGCTAAAATGATATCAATATAGCCTGGATAGCCTACCACAATTACATCCGGCGAGGTGCTACGTAAATAACACCAAATTAGTTTAGGGTAACAATAAAAAGCTCTAAAAAAAAGAAGGGCCTTCTTTAAAAATCCCTTTTCAAGTGTTTCGTGAAGAAAGCCTTGCCACAAATCGATTCTGCATTCCTGTACATCAATACCAGCAGAACGAATGCCATCGAGTAAAACTCGGTTTACAGGATAAGCATCGTCTTTCAAATAACTACCAAAAAACATAACCCGCATCAGACGTCCTGTTCAGCACGTTCCGAGCGTATCTGAGCTCCCTGTTCAGCAATTAAACCCATCATAAAAACAATCATTGACGTAGAAAAAAGTAACATTGACATATTTGTAAACCTATGTTCGACGAAAAAGGTATATCCGTAATAACTGATACCCATCAAAAACAAAAAAGAGCTCACTGGCAAAAATATTTTTAGCGGTGAAAACAACATACAAATCTTCATTATTACTAATAAAAATTTTGGCCCATCCGAGAAAATTCGAATTTTACTTTCACCTACGCGTTGCTCTGTGTCGATTGGTATGTACTTTACACTGTATCCAGCTCGCATCATAGACAAAGTTATGGTAGTGGGATATGAGAAGCCATTAGGAAGCAATCCAACAAAACGCTTTGCGACATTAGTCTTCATAGCACGAAAGCCTGAAGTGAGGTCTTCTATACGGCGTCCTGTGACATAGCTGGCAAACAAATTATAAACACCATTTGCTACACTTCTATGAATTCCTGCCTGCGAACCTTTACTGCGTGCTCCTACAACCATGTCAAAACGTTCACAATCTTTCAAAAAACGTTCGACATCCTCGGGTCGGTGTTGGCCATCTGCATCCATACAAATTATGATTTCACCATGGGCTCGCCGAATACCTGTTTTTATCGCAGCACCATTACCGATATTATAGGGTAATTCAATTAACCTTACGGGAGATTCAAATCCTTTAACTACACGATTAGTTTCGTCTGTAGATCCGTCAGAAACCACTAAAACCTCATATGTCCTGTTCAAATTATCTAAATGTGTTACTAATCGCTTAATTACAGGACCAATAACTAACTCCTCATTGTAAGCTGGAATGATAACACTAAAATCTATAGTAGATTCAACCATTAGATCGCCCTTATTGCATAAGACTCAAATATTTTTGGATTAAACCGGCGTTGGTTTAATCCAGTCGATCGTCTAAACGTAACACAAGGGGAGTGAACGGAAGCACAATAACACAAGGAATTATTTATATTGAAAACTACAGGCTGTCAACACATGGGATTAGATAATTATATGGTTTTTCCGAAACTTATGTCAAGCTCCGTCAATCCGATAAAATAAAATCTACCTCTATTGTATCCCGAACCGTCAGCGCCTGAGCAACCACCTCAG
>MDTG01022580.1_pt1 | contig 17929 bp, 14 predicted proteins | sample 811421 | NCBI WGS metagenome assembly MDTG01 (sample SAMN05326645, study PRJNA326480) | marine metagenome | isolation source: seawater | place: Pacific Ocean: South East | collected 2011 | reverse complement strand
TTTTTTGAAACATTTTTATATATTTCTTTTTACCTTTCTATTATTTTTGTAATATATTTAAAAAAAAACATTTACGATTTAGAAAAAATTTTAGTTTTTTTTTTATCTATTTTTTTTTTACTTTTATTACAAAGTTTCAAAAAAAATAAAAAAAAAGATAGTTTGTTTAAAAAAAATTATTTATCCATAAAAATTGATACATCTTACTTATCGTCTTTTTCAATGATTTTTTGTAATTTATTATGGAGAATTTGTATTTTTTCATTTACTAACGAGTCTAAGGCAGGTTTGTTTTACGCTGCATTTTCATTAGGCTCTATGCCATCAACTTTATTTGTTAATACTTTGGGGCCTCACTTAGTAAAATTAAAAAATTCTGACAAAATATTTAACGGTTTTTTAGTAATTTATTCAGTTTTAGTTTGTATTATAATATTTTTATTTAATAAGTATTTATTAATTAATTCTCAAAAACTATTTATAGAAATTTTATCATTTTCGCTCATTGGATCAATTCTAATGTTATTAGGTCAATACAAACGTCACAAAATTCTTTTAAATTTTCTAAAAAAAAAAGATAAAATCTTTCTAAATGATGCAATATATTCAATTCTATTATTTGCATTAATTCCGATTATTTATTTTATAGGTGGTGAAAGTTTTTTAAGAACAGGTTTTTTTTTAGGATCTATTTTATGTTTAATTTATTACTATTTTCTTGAAATTTATCTATCAAATTATGATAAACAAAATATTTAATATAAAATCTATAAAAGTAATATTTGTTATTTTTATTTTTTTTCCACTTTTTTTACCATCACTTTTTATCTATGCAGGAAATAAATTAATATTTATTTATTTCTCATTTATATTTAATTTTTATTTATTATATTCTCTGAGAAAAGAAACGTTTTTTATGGATTTCTTTCTATCATTATTTTTATGGTTAGGTTTTTGGTTTAAATTTACAATACAACTTATATTTTTTAATAATAATTTTCCGGAAGGTGTTGGAAGTTTTGACTTTAATCCAAGTTCTATTGATGAGGTAATATTGTTATCATCTATATCAATATCATCATTATTTTTAACTTCATTAATTGTTAAAAAATTTTTTATTAATTATAAAAATCTTTATCTAAGAGGCAAAAATAAAACATATAAATTTAATTTATCAAAAAATAAAATTTTTATTATACTGTCAGTATTTGTTCTAAGTTTTATTATCTTTCATTTAATGAATCTATATTTCAGTATCTATCAAAAAGGCATAGTTTACGAGGGTAATTTGAATAAAATTATTTATAATTTTTATATATGGCTTTTAAAAATTGGGATACCAGTATTTATCTCTATAATTATTTATCTACTATTAATTTCTAAAAATTATAAATTTAAGCTCAAAGCCATTTACTTATCTTTTTTTGAAAGTTCAATATCTTCAATTTGTCAATTAAGTAGGGCAATGATATTTGTTCCATTTTCTTTAATTTTTGGAATATTTAAATTTAATCAATTTGAAAAAAAAATTTTCTGTACTCAAGACTTTATTAAGTCATTTATTTTTTTGTCAATTTTCTTTTTTGTATCTTTTTTCATCACTTCTGAATTAAGATATAAATTTTATAATCTTGAAGAAATAGTAAAAAAAGAAAAAAATTATTCAGAAAATAAAATATTAAATTCCATGTCTAATTTTATTTATTTAACCGGTAACAGGTGGGTTGGAATTGAAGGAGTAATGTCGACACAAAGTTTAAAAAAAAAAAATTTCAATTTTTTTAAAAAATCTTTTTCTGAAAAATATGATTATTCAGACACATTTTACGCAACAGAGGTAAAACAAACTAATTTTCATAATAAATACGACAAAATTAACAATTATTTATCAGATACTGAATTGAAACATATATCTATTTTTACACCTGGAATTATAGGTTTTTTATATTATTCAGGTTCATTTATTTTTGTCTTTCTCTGTCTTTCGATGATATTTGTATTTTGCTTATTTATAGAGATAATGGCCTTTAAGTTCTCAAAAAACAACTTTGTTTTTACATCTCTAACATGCAATAGCCTTGCTTATCATTTATCTCATTTTGGATATATGCCTCAAAATTCATATAAAATTATTTTAGGAGTTTTCCTCAGTATTTTGATGGTAATGATAATAAATAAAATTATAAATAAAGTATGAATATTTTAGGATTAAATGTTTTTCACGCTGACTCATCGGCATGTTTAGTGAAGGATGGAAAAATAGTAAGTGCTGTTGAGGAAGAGCGATTTACAAGAGTAAAACATTACGCAGGATTTCCGATCAATTCCATAAAATTCTGTTTAGATTATTCCAAATTATCAATCGAAAACATAGATTATATTGCCGTAAACTTTGATACTAAATATAATTTTAGTGAAAAATTAAAATATGTTGTATCAAAAAATCCACTTTCGATTTTAAAAAAATTTCTTATATCCTATAAGAAGCAATCAATAAATAAAATTATTGGGAATAATTTCTCAAAATTATTTAGAGGAAAAATAATTAATGTACCACATCATGTTGCGCATGTAGCCTCATCTTTTTTGTGCTCTGGATTTGAAAATGCAATAGGTTTAAGCATAGACGGATCTGGAGATTTTTCGACTCTTGAATGTTATGACTGTAAAAAAAATAATTTTAAATTATTGAATAAAATAAACTATCCACACTCATTAGGGATATTTTATCAGGCGTTTACACAATATTTGGGTTTTAGAAATTATGGTGATGAATATAAAATGATGGGTCTTGCATCATATGGAAAACCAGTATATGTAAAAAAAATTCTTAACAATTTAATAACAACTAATGAAAACTCTTTCGAGTTAAACTTAAAATATTTTACACATCATACTAGTGATTTTAGTTATTATTTTGAGAACGGAATTCCCGTTTTTGAGGATCTTTTCTCATCAAATATAACTAACTTATTTGGAAGACCTAGGGAAAGAGATGAAGCAATTAATAATTTCCACAAGGACTTAGCAGCATCAGTTCAAGAGGTTTTTGAAATGATAATTATTAAATATATTAAGAATATTTCAAAAATTTATAATCCAGAAAATTTAGTTTTGTCTGGTGGCTGTAGTTTTAATTCTGTTCTTAATGGAAAATTAGAAAAATTAAATTTGTTTAAAAATATTTATATTTCTTCTAATGTTGGAGATGCAGGTGGAGCAGTTGGTGCCGCATTATATGCAAGTAATAAATTTGATAAAGATTTTGTAAATAAAAAAGTTGAAAGTTGTTTTTTTGGTAGCCAATACTCCAACTCTTATATTGATGAACAAATAATTAAAACAACCAACCTAAATTCTATGGGTATAAATTATTTATATTTAAAAAATAATGATGAATTATGCGATAAAGTAAGTGAATATTTAGCTAAAAAAAAAATAGTTGGATGGTTTCAGGACAGAATGGAGTGGGGTCCTCGAGCTCTTGGAAACAGATCAATTTTAGCTCATCCACAAGATCCTGCTGTTAGAGATAAAATTAATTTAATGATTAAAAATAGAGAGGATTTTAGACCATTTGCGCCAGCTATCATTGATGAATTTGTAAATAAATATATTGATACAAATCAAGAATCTTTATTTATGAATTATGTATCTGACGCTAAAAATATAGCTCTGCAAGAAATTGGTGGAACAGTTCATACAAATAAAACATGCAGATATCAATCTGTGAAAAAAGGAATTAATGCCAAATTTTATAAATTATTAGAAAAATTTCACTCAAAATCAGGATTACCTGTACTACTTAATACTTCACTTAATATGAATGAACCAATTTGTGAAAATCCTAGCCAAGCATTTAATTTTTTTGCCAAATCATCACTAGACATATTGGTTTTACAAAACTGGATTTTTGAAAAAAAATAATTTTTAAAATCGTTTTATTTGATTTTCTTTATTTATAAATATTCCTAATAAATTTTGTTGTTTTTTAAAAAATTTAAAAAATAAACTTAATAAAGGTTTTATAAATAAAAATTTTATTCCATTAAGCTTTATATGATTTTCATACTCAAAATTAATATTATGAATTATTTCTGGTTTATAAGAGTTTAAAAGTTTATATATTTCTCTTTCATTCCACCTGTAAACATAATTCGGTATATCGGTATCATCAACCCCAGTTGATCCATTTTGTACAGCTGATAATTCAAACTTTTCTGCATAATTTAATTTAACCGCAAGCCTAATGAGTAATGAGTCATTTGCTTCTACAATCAATACTCCTTTTTTCGAAATGCGATACATTTCTAAAATTGCTAGGTGTGGCTTTGAACTATGATGAATTGATGCATTTGTTACACTATAATCGAAAGCATCATCTTGTAATTTATTGTCGTGAATATTTATTTTAGCAGTGTTACCACTTTCATTAAGATTTGTGAAAGTAGTATTTGTATAATCTAATTTTTTGAATACATTTAAATCATTCTCTCCAGCGCCAAAAACTATAATTTTAGAATTTTTGTGTTTTATATTCTTTTTTAATAAGTTTTCGTAAAATTTTATTCTATCCATTTAATGATATAAAATTAAATTTTTGATAATTGCAAATTATTCTATATTATTCTTTTAATTTAAAAAATGAAAAAAAATTCAACTACATTCTTATTTTCTTGTATTTTTTTATTTTTAACAATCATTCTATACAGAAATTTTCTTTACTCATACAGAATGCAATTAGAAAATTTCCTACCTTATTATAACTACCAAAATCAAATATTATATTATCTAACGGGAGATTTAACTTATGACATTAAATCTCCAATGAATTTAAGATTCTTGGGTTTGATAATACAGTTTTTAATTTTTAAATTAATCCCATGTATAGAACTTACTAACTTAAACTCAGATTTTGCACAAACATATACCTGTGCAACTTACAGTAATGCATTAATGAATTACTTGAGTATGACATCATTTTTAAGTTTAATATTTGTTTATTCTTATAAGAAGCTGAAACTAAATTTAACTACTTCAGTTCTATCGTTGTTGTTATCTTATATTTTTTTTATTTATCTTGAAGCATTTACATTAGATAGGATATCAGTTTTATACCTATTAGTAATACTATATTTCCTAAATAATAAAAAAATTTCTTTATTACTTATTTTACTTTCTTGTTTAGTAAATGAAAAAATAATCATAGTGGTGGGTATATATTTCTTCATAAGAACTTTTATTTATAATGAAAAAAAGTATTTAATTTATTTTTTTTCGTCTTTATTTGCATTTATATTGGCTTTAGCAATCTTCATATTCTATAGCTTTATTTTAAACTACGGGTATTTTGGGCAAAATGATCCATCTGGTATTTACAATACAATATTTTCAGAAGGCATCTTGAGATTAAAAAGTATATTTCTTCATCCCAAAGGAATTTCCAACGCATTATTACCTATAATTTTTTCAATTAGCCCATATATTTATTTATTATTTTCTAATAAAAAAAAAAGGAGCATAGAAATATTAATACCTTTATCTTTAATTTTTTTTGGGATGGGAGGAGGTACAACTAATATAGGTAGATATGTAATGTACTCAATGCCGTTGTGGATACCGATTATGTCTTACATATTATTTGTAAATATTGATAAATTAATTAAATCAAAAAATTGAAAAATAAAATCAAAAAGAAGGTATTAATTGTTGGATCCAATTTTGGTCAAAATCATTACAAAGTATTAAATAAATATTATAATTTTGATTTTTTTATTTTTAGCCCAAATATTCTAAGGAAAAAATTAAATTTTAAGAAAGCAACTTTATTAAATAATGACGATTTTTTTATTAAAAATAAAATCTTCCACACCATAGTATGTTGCACAAACCCGGAAAATCAAAAAAAATTAATTTTTAAAATTATTAAAAAAAAAATTTCTTGTAAGTATTTGATGCTAGAAAAGCCAATAACTGATAACTTACGTTTGATAAAAAAATTAACGAGCTTTTGTTTATCAAATAAAGTTAATTTAGGTGTGAATTTTACTTACAACCAGCTAAAAATTTCAAAAATTCTTTCAAAGCACTTGTTATCTCCAGAATTTAAAAAGGTTTTTTTTAATCTTGGTTTTCACCATCATTATCTGATAAAAAAAAATAATTCCTGGAAGAATTTTATAAGACTTGGAGGTGGTATAGTAAATTACTATTTAATACATGTTATTTTTGTATTTTTAAATATTTTCCCCAACTTAAAAATAAATAGAATTAAGCCAATTATAAAAAAAAAATTGCTTACCGGGTTAAATATAAATTTTAAACTTAAAAAGAAAATAATTTTAGAAATAGACACTAAACTAGACATAAAAAAAATTGTTCACAAATATAAAATATTAAAACTAAATGAAATTGTGGAGATTTATACAAAAAAAAATAATTGGTACAAAAATTATATTATTAAAATAGAAAAAAATAAAAAAATCAAAATTTTAAAAACTACCGATGATTTAAATAATACAATAAAATTAAATTATGAAAGATTATTTAAATACAAAAAAATTGACCAAAAAAATTATTATAATTTAATTTATTCTACTCAAAAAATTTGTAATGATATTAATAAAAAAATAAAAAAATATGATTTTAAATAAATGCAGAGTTTGTAAATCTAAAAAATTAGTTAAAGTTGTTGACTTACATAAACAGCCATTAGCAAATAATTTGGTAAATAATAAAAATCAAAAAGTAAAGTTATATCCACTCAAAGTTTTTTATTGTAAAAATTGCAAAAATTCTCAATTATCTTTTGTTGTTAATAATAAAGTTTTGTTTCATAGATATTTTTATAAATCATCAATATCATCAACTTTAAAAAATCATTTTGAGAAAAGTGCTAAAAAATATATCGAACGATTTAAGTTAAACAAATTTTCAAATATTATGGATGTAGGTAGCAATGATGGGATTGGACTATTACCCTTTCAAAAAAAGGGGATAAACAATTTATACGGAGTCGAGCCAGCGAAAAACCTCTCAAATTTAACAAAAAAATTAAAAATTAAAACTTATAATTCTTTTTTAAACTCAATAATTGCAAATAAAAATCAAAATAAATTTGATTTAATAACTGCGTCAAATGTCTTTGCTCATGTGGACAATATAAAATCCTTAACAAGCAATATAAACAAAATGCTAAAAAGAAGTGGTGTATTCATAGTTGAGGTTCAGTATTTTCCAAGAATGTTAATAGACGGAACATTTGATAATATTTATCATGAACATGTTAATTATTGGTGTTTATCGTCATTAAATTATTTTTTTAAAATAAATAAGATGAAAATTTTTGATGCTGAACTGATAAATACCCACGGAGGATCAATAAGGGTTTATGTAAAAAAAAATGATAATATTACACAAACTGAAAATAAAAGATTAAATAAGATTTTAATTTATGAAAATAAAATAGGTATTGGTAACAAAAATTTATTTAAAAGTTTTCAAAAAAAATTGTTTAATAGAAAATTGAATTTTAGAAAAAAAATACAAAATCTTTATAACCAAAGTTTCAATATAGTAGGATATGGAGCGCCTGCAAAAGCCACAACCCTAATAAACTTTTTTAATATATCAAAATATATAAATTATATTAAAGATGATAATCCTCTAAAAGACAGAAAATTTATACCTAATACAAATATTGAAATATTAAAAAAATTTAAAAAAAAAAATATTGATGTGGTTTTGGTTTTTGCTTGGAACTATTATAGTGAAATTAAAAAAAAAAATAAAAACATAGCAAAAAAATTTATTAAAATATTCTAAATTAATAAAAATTAATTTTTTTTCTCTCAACAACCTTTTTTTTGGATTTCCTAACTTGACTATGAATTGCAGAAACATATTCTCCAACCACACCCAAAAATAGTAGTTGAACACCTGAAAAAAAAAATACAGCAACAATCAATGTTGATATACCTGGTATAGACATCCTTCCATCAATAAATAAATGCGAAAAAATTTGGATTAATATAAATATAAAACTAAATAAAGTAATTAAAATTCCAAATACAGTAAAAATTCGAATTGGAAAATTACTAAATGATATTATGCCATTTATAGCCATATCAAATAATTTTAAAAAATTCATTTTGGATTTTCCTGAAACCCTTTTTTTCCAAACATATTCAACTCCGGAGCTATTTGCGCTCAATGTTGCTATTAATCCTCTTGTATATGGGTAATAATCATCAAAATTCAAAAGCTCTTTATAGATTTTTTTGTCAATAAGTTGAAATTCTCCAACATAAGGAGGAATTTTTTCATTAGAAAGTTTAGTTACAAGCCTATAATAAAAGTTTCTAATCATTACTAAAAAAAAATTTTCTTCTCTCTTTTTTTTTATACCGTAAACAATATCAAATCCTTCTTCCCATTTTTTAACAAAATCAACAATAAGTTCTGGAGTATCCTGCATATCTACAGGCAACATGGGTATCAAAGCATCTCCCTTAGCATACTTTATAGCATTAAAAGTAGATACATGAACACCGTAATTTCTTGAATTAAAAATAACTTTAAATTTATTATCAGTCTCTGCAATTTTCTCTAAGATTTCAGCAGATCCGTCTTTCGAATAATCATCTACAACAATCAATTCATATTCATAATTTTTAAGCTTATTATCGAATATATTTTTAATTTTTTCGTAAAAAACTTGTATATTATCTTTTTCATTAAGACATGGAGCTATTATAGAGATTTGTTTACTCATTATGGTTGATCATAATAATTAAATATATATATAAATCTAGTTTTTTTCATATTTTAAAAATTAATAATGAATACAATTAAACAGGAAGCAACAGAAATTTTTGAGTTATTGAGCAAAAAAGAAAATGCATTCTTTAATAGAAAAAAAATTTTATTATTAGGGTCAGATGGATTTTTAGGTAGATATTTTGTTGAGTATTTTCATCAATTATTAAAAAAAAATATCAGACTAAACCTAGATTGCGTAGATAACAACATTTCATCAAAACAATTTAAATATAAAAAAAATAAAGATATTAAATTTTATAAATCTGATATTATGAAATTTGAAACAAAAAAAAAATATAACTTTATTATTTTTTTAGCAGGTATAGCTAGCCCAACAATTTATAAAAAATATCCAATTGAATCTTTAGAAGTGTCTTACTTAGGAGCAAAAAAATTTTTAGAGAAATCTAAAAAGGATAAAAGTGTTTTTATTTTTTTTAGTTCTAGTGAAATTTATGGAAACCCTAATATAAAAAATATTCCAACAAAAGAAACATATTATGGAAATGTAAATTCTTTTGGGCCTAGATCATGTTATGATGAAGGAAAAAGAGTAGGAGAAACACTATGTTATATTTATAAAACTTATCTTAACACAAAGGTGAAAATTATCAGACCCTTTAATGTATTTGGACCAGGAATGAGTAAAAACGACGACAGAGTGATTCCAAGATTTATAAGAGCGTTAAAAAAAAATAAGCCCTTAACAATTTATAATCATGGAAAACAAACTAGATCATTCTGTTATATAACTGATGCAATGTTGGGCTTTATAAAAATAATTGTTCATGGAAAATTTGGTCAAATTTATAATGTTGGAAATGATAAAGAGGAAGTCTCAATGAATAAATTAGCTAGTATAATTAAAGTGGTTTCAAGAAAAGAAATTAAAATAAAAAATATAAATTATCCAAATAATTATCCATCTAATGAACCAATGAGAAGATGTCCAGATTTAAAAAAAATTAAAATAGATACAAATTTTAAACCTATAAATAATTTAAAAAACAGTTTGAAGAAATTTATTGATAATTACTAAAAAAATTCAATAAATAATTAATTATAGTAATTTAAATTTATTAATTATATCATAAATATTAAGTATATTTTAACTAAATTAATAAATTTTGAAATTAAAATTGGAATATTTAACCTTTAAATTTAATAAAAAGTCTGATCTCATAATTTTTCTTTTTTCTCTAAGTATTTTTTTTTGGGGACTTGAAGTTTTAAATTTTGAACTTAGATTTTTATACCTTTTTTCAATTTTCATTATAAGTTTGAAAACTATTGATTGGAAAAAAATTTCATTACCTATATTCATAATCATTCATTCAATTTTTTTGACCTATTATATGGGTTTTGAAAAAAATAATAATTATATTTTGCAATTAGCAATTATTCTCATAACATCGCAAATCATATTTAGCTCACATGAACTGATTTTAAAAAATATTGATAAATTAATTTTAAATTATTTCTTAATATTAATAATTTTATTATTGGGATATTTTTTAATTAAAATAAATAATTCAAATACGTATGATTTTAAGTGTTTTTTTGGATGCTTCTCTCAAAGTAGAGTTATTTATGATGAAAATTCTCATTTCGCAATATCTGTTATACCTGCATTATTTTACTTATTCATTAAGCAAAAAAACTTTTTAAATTTATACACACATAATATCATTAAGGTTTGTTTTTTAGTTATTTGCCTTTTTAATTTTTCCACAACTTTATTTTTAGGATTAATATTAATGATTATAATTTTTTTTGTTTTTGATTGGAGAAATTCAACAAATTATCAAAAAAAAGGCATTTTTATATTATTTCTTTTTTCAATATTGATTTTTATGTTTAATCATCAAGATACTTTGGCAAGATTTAATAACTTATTTAAATTTGATACTTTTAAAATAAAAAAATTGAATAAATCTTCAGAAAAACAAATGAAACAAATAGTACTAAAAAATAATATAGACTATATTGTTAATAAAATCAAAATAGGCAATGATATTAATCTTAATTCGAAAAAATTTCTCTTTGCAAATTCAAGTTCTAATAATCAAAAAGATTTACCATTTAATTTAAATGACCACATTGAAACTGAAGGAGAAAGAGAATTTATTTTAAAAAGAAACCGAATTGATGAAAATTTGCCTGACAATATGTCAACTGATGTTCTTATAAAATCATTAAAAATATCTTATTTATCAATTAAAAAATATCCTTTAGGAGTAGGTTTGAATAATTATCATTTAGCTCACGATGAATTCATAGATCAAATTTATACTCGATATAAATTAACGAAAATTTTTAACAAAGAAGATGGTTCAAATAATTTTGTAAAAATTTTAACTGAGTTTGGCATATTTAGTTTATTATTTTTATTTGTTATTTTTAAATTCATTTTTAATAAATCTCAAAATTTAGAAATAAAATATTTTTTGTTAAGTTTTATATTAGTTCAAATGTTTTTAAGAGGAGCTGGATATTTTAATGGGGCTTTTTTTATAATTTTTTTAGTAATCATAAGTTTATTAAAAGAAAAAAATATAAAAATAGATAAAGGAAAATTGTAAATATAATGTATTTGCTTCAAGTTAGTATATTATATTTTTACATAATAACCTCTAGCCTAGTTCTAAATATTTATTTTAAAGTAAAGTTACAAAAAACTTTTTTGATATCAATTCTTTCATTATGCTTATTGGTTTATATAATATTTAAATTAGGACTATTCTTATACTTAAATTCTACAATTTTTGCTTTAATAGGATTTAATTTTCTAATTTTACTAAAAGTCCTAAAAAAAATAAAAATCAACAATTTTTTAATTTTTTTCACTTTTATTTATTTTTTAGTCAGTCTGTTTTGTTATGAAAAATATTTTTTAGATCATGACGAATTTAGTTATTGGGGAAAATATATTAAAACTTTTTTTGCTTACGAAAATTATGGCTTTTATTATAATCAGTTCTTGAAAATACCAGAGATCTTTTTTAAATCTCAACCAGATACATTTAAGTTACAATTGGATTTGGCAACACAATCCACATATCATGAACCAATTATTCCTTTATTTCAATATACTAATATGAAATTATCTGGCTTCAGAGAAGATCTGGCAATATTTTCAAATAATACAATCTTGATTTCAAGTATAATGTATGTCTTAAAAGATAATTTCTTTAAAAAAAAAATAAATTTATTTTTACTCATTATATTTTATGCATTTTTAAATATTTTTAGTTTTGGTTTTGTATCCATCTATATGGACCCTATAATTTGCTCACTTTTTTTTTTAAGCCTTAAAATTAGCTACGAAAATTTCTCAAAAAATGAATTTAACTTAAGGGCTGTAACGGAGTTATCTTTAATTTTAATTTTTTTATCACTTATCCATCGTTCAGGAATAATTTACGTATACTATACAATTTTTTTCATAGGTTATATTAAATTATCATATTACTTACCAAAATATTATTTAATTCCTATGTTTCTTATTTTTATATCAATCCCAATATTTTATGAAGTGTATAATATTAAAAACTCATTTATCACAGATTTTATTAATATTAGTAATTCTTACTTATATTTTTCCGAAGTGGGTACAATTTTTAAATTTATTTTTAAATATATTGGATTAAGTAATTTAAATAATTTTTCTTATAAAATTTATATTTATACTTGGATTATATTGTTGTCATTATTATACATTTTTTCTAAGCAATACAAAATTCTATTGTTTTTTATACTAATATTTTTTGTTCACAGTTTTATAGTTTTAATTTTGAAATTTTATGGTTTGGCACCTTTAAAATTTCTAAATGATAATTCTTTAATCATAGTCAACTCGTTTCATAAACAGCATTTACCTAGGTACTTTAGCCCAATATTTTTCTCTATGCTTTTATTTTTTATTTATAGTAACTATAAATTTTTAAAAATAAAATTTTTCTCTGTACTTATTTTAATTATAATCTTAATTTTACCTCTAAAGGCGATTGGCTTTTTTTTGCCAAAACAAATTTATCATATGAAAGATGATAATTTAGAATTTTACAATCTTAGAAAACAAATAATTTTAGAAACCTCAAAATTTGCAAAAAATTTTGATAAAAATACTTATAAAAACAATCTTTTACTTGCAACAAAAGAAAAAATTTCACCTATGATAGGACATGACTCAATTTTTGAAGAAATATTTATTTATGAAATTTATCCTCTACCATATAATTACATGTATGTTCATGAAATCGAAAAATTTTTAAAAAAATACAACTTCAAACTAAGAGGATTAAATTATATATACACTAATCCCAGAGGAATTAATGAGAGAAAATATTTAAAAACTTTGTCAGATGAATATAAAGATTCTTTAAAAAAATAGTTACTTATGAATAAAATTAATACAACTTTAGAAAACACATTAAATAATTTAATTATTTTTTTTCCAGTAGTTTTCTTTTTAAGATCTTTAACTATAAATATAACTGTTATACTTATTTCGATAATATTTATTATTTTATGTATAACTAAAAAATACAATTTTCTTAAATATGAGTATAATAAATTATTATTATTATTTTTTGTTTATTTTTTTTCTTTACAATTTTTTCATGATACAGACCTCGAAAAAATCATCAAAAGTTTTTTCTTATTAAAATTTTTTTTATTATTTAATGCTACAATTTATGTATTTTCTAATGTAGATGTAATAAAATTAAAAAAGAAATTTTTATATTTATCTACAATTATTTGTATATTTATTATTGATTTATACATTCAATATTATTTTGGAAAAAATATTTTAGGTTTTAGTCCATCTTTTTGTATACCAGGCCCAGGTTGTTTAAGATATTCTGGAATGTTTGGTTCAGAGTTAGTGGCTGGAGGTTATTTGTCCATAATCGGAATTTCTGTATTTTTTTTATTACATACTCTTTTTAATAAAAAATTTAATAATTTTGTTCCTTTAATAATCCTTTTTAGTGTTTTTATTACTGGAGAACGTACTGCCTTAATCTTAGTAATTTTGTTTAATCTAATTTTTTTGTTATTTTATATAAAAATTGATCTAAAAAAACTGTTAGTAATTTCATTAATAATTTTTTCTTTTATTTTTTTTAGCAAAGACGTAACAATAAAAAGATATTCAAAAGATACAATCAATCTAATAAAAAATGATGATAATTTAAGTTTAGTAGATAGCATTAAAACAACCCCGTGGGGACTCCATTATACTGCGAGTATTTTGATGATAAAAGAAAATCCTATGTTTGGTAATGGATTTAAATCATTTAGAGAAGATTGTTCAAAGTATAAACACTTAAATATTAGAGAGCAAAGAGTTCATAAAGTTTGCTCAAGCCATCCACATAATTTTCATTTAGAGGTTATGGTTGATTCTGGAATTTTGGGATATTTAATATTACTAACATCAGTTTATTTTTTTCTTAAAAGATACTTTCAATTCGACGAATTAAAAAAAAATAAACTTGTACTTGTTATGTTTTTGTATTTATTAACGTTTTTATTTTTTCCAAGACCAACTGGCTCTATTTTAAGTACTTTTTTTGGTTCAATGTTTTGGTATTTTGTTGGATCAATTTTGGGCTATACAAATTTAAAGAAATAGATGATCGAGGTAGTTTATTTATTAGTATTTAGTTTGGCAAAAAATAATACTTTGTATCCATATAATTTTTTTAATTTTATTTCATCATTAGAATTTTTTAAAAAATTGATATGAGTGCAAGGGGCGCTATTATAATAGCATGTGCTATTTTGTGAGTAATAATATATTATTTCATCTTTAATTTTTATTGGTAAATTTTGTTCTTTTAAATTATTTTTATTTTCAGAATATATTTTAGGCCAAGGTGCAAAGTTATAATTTGCATCGTAATTTTTGGTAATTCTCACAAAGTTTTTTGAAATCAATATAAATATTAAAAAAATCAAAATATAATTAATTTTTGTCCTCGCAACACCTATATCTATTGATTTTATTTTTTGATAGGTGACCAAGGACAGTAACAAAATTATAAACAAAATTATGTAAGAATAGCCATAACGAAAAACAGGAAATTTTAAAAACCAAATTAAAACCCCAAAAAAATTTAAAATTAGCAATAAAATAATAAAATTTCTTTCTGATAACTTTTGTTTTTTAATTTTATTTATTGCATCACCCTTTTTAGTAAAAAGTAAAAAAAATGTAATAAATATAATAAATATAAAAAAGGGCGTTAATTTTTTTAAAGTCCTTTTTGCATGTCCGTTAAACCATATTTCAATCCAATTATATTCAGACAAATATTGTTGATAATTTTTCCTATTTTCCTTCTGATCATTCCAACCTTTTGTCCATGCTTCATTCTCAATCATAGTTTTTTCAGCATTAGAACCTCTGTTACTATCAGAATCATACCAAAAAAGACTAGATACACATGTTTCTTTTATTGGAAAAACTGCACAGCCAGAAACTAATAAATTTTTAGAAAAGAATAAAATTGCGAATAACAAAATAAAAATAAATGGCTTAATCTTAAAAAAAAAAATTTTTTTCCTAATGATTAAAAAAATTATGCTTATAAAACTTCCCAAAAATAAAGTTATTTTATTGAATAAAATATATGCACAGAGAACACTTATTTCACTCATTTTAGATAAGTCAATTTTAGTTAAATACTTTAAAGTTAATGATGTTAAAAAAAAATAAAATATATGTGCAGGAGCATCATTTCCAAAATCTGAGTATCTATTTAATTTTAAACATAAAAAAGATATCAGTAATAAATTAAAAAAAATTAAAGTTTTATTATCACTAAATTTAATTTCATGAAGCAAATATAATAAAAAACTTATATATATTATAGCTGAAGGTAGAAGTATCCCATGATCAGAAAATATCCAGTTATTATTTAAAGCTGAAACGTATTGAATTATTGAAGTATGACCGAATCTAAAATGGATGTTAGAAATGCCTATTATTATTTTGTCATTATTAATAATATTAATATAAGGAAGATGATAAAGTCCTGCATCAGGACGGTACGTACTATCAAAAACTATTAAGACACTACAGCTTAATGCAACAATTACTGAAGATATAAAAATTTTTTTTAATAGAAATTTATTTTGGGAAATAATTAAATAAATTAAAAATATAATTAATATTAAGATATTTGTGGATTTACCTAAATTAATAAAATAATTTAAAAAAAGTCCTATAAAACTTAGAAAAATACATCCATAAATAGAAAATTTATAAATATTTTCTCCATTTTGAATTTTTATATCTAGTATCTTATTTGAGAAAAAAATACCTGCTGAAATAAAATATACTGATGTTAAAAATGAGAGAAATACAATTTCAAGCATGGATAATATTATAAGTAATATATAAGATGTTTAAAAATGAGCAATTTTATTAATTCTTTAAAATTTAAACTAATTAGGATAATTGAATCTAATCCAATACTAAATTTAATCATATACAACAATATATCTTTCTTTAAACCATTTTTACCTCATGAAAAAGATTATTATGGCATTAAGTTATTAATTAACAACAAAATTAACGATTCCATAATTGATGTTGGCGGCAATCTGGGAATTTCTGCTATGGGCTTTAGAGAGCTTGGATACAAAAACAAAATTTTTTTATTTGAACCAAATAAATATTTGTTTGAAAAGTTTATAATTAATAAACTGCTTAAGGGCTATAAAAATATTTGTGCATTTAATTTTGCTTTGGGATTTAGAAACGAAACAAAAAATTTTTATTATCCATATTACAAAAACTTTTGCCTTCATTATTTTTGCAGTTTCGATAAAGAATATATTAAGAATAGTCTTAAAATGACATTTAACAATAAAAAATTTAGAATTTTTAATAAGCCAATGAAAATAAAAAAATTTGATAATATTAATTTAAAATGTGTGCCAAAACTTGTTAAAATTGATGTTGAAGGTTTTGATTATGAGGTTTTGAAAGGAATGAAAAAAAGTATAGATAAGCATAAACCAATTATTTTAGTTGAGTTTAATAAAAGCAATTTCTTCAAAATTAAAAAACTTCTCAAAAAATACAACGTGTGGGTATATTTTTATAAATCTAATGAATTTAAAATTTTTAATAAAAATATGATTGATACAGAAATTTCTAGAACAAATACAGCAAATTTGATGTCAATAAGAAATGTTTTTTTTATACCTAGGGCTCACAAATGGAATTAAATCTAAATATTATTATAAATAATAAATAACATGAAAATATCTATAATAATTCCAGTTTTCAACGAAGCTAAAACAATTTTGAAAATTTTAAAAAAAATAAATAAAATTAAAAATATAAAAAAGGAAATTATAATTGTAAATGATGGTTCATCAGATAATACAAAGAGAATTATTGAAGAGGAGTGTTCTGGACTGTTTAATAAGTTAATAAGTTATAAATTTAATAAAGGAAAAGGTTTTGCTTGCAGAAAAGGTCTCAAATATGCAACTGGTCAAATAATAATTATACAAGATGCTGACTTAGAGTATGACCCAAAAGATTATAAAAAATTAATTTATCCTATAATAAAAAAAAAAACTAAAATAGTTTATGGTTCAAGAGTATTAAAAGGTGGTGTTAGATCCAGACCTAAATCTTTAGATGTTGTAGTAAGACTTGCGGCAAATTATTTTCTTACTTTTTTATCAAATCTACTAAATAGACATAAATTAACAGACGCTCATACTTGTTATAAGGTTTTTGACTCTGGCTTACTTAAAAAGATAAAGTTGCAAGAAGACGGATTTAATTTTTGTCCGGAAATAACTGCTCAATTTTCAAAAATAAATGAGGACATTCTTGAAGTACCAATCAACTATTTTGGAAGAACTCATGCGCAGGGTAAAAAAATATATTTTTCCGACGGAATTAAAGCAATTTATGCAATATTAAAATACAATTTATTTAAGTAAAATAAATTATGTTTTATCTTTACTAAAATTATTTTTATTGTATAAAAAATTGCCTGGTAATTATTGCGAAAGGGTCATACCCGATCCCATTCCGAACTCGGAAGTCAAGCCTTTCTGCGCCGATGGTACT
>MDTG01282329.1_pt1 | contig 17931 bp, 25 predicted proteins | sample 811421 | NCBI WGS metagenome assembly MDTG01 (sample SAMN05326645, study PRJNA326480) | marine metagenome | isolation source: seawater | place: Pacific Ocean: South East | collected 2011 | reverse complement strand
GGTCTATTCGACTTTTTATGATAGACCTAACGTTAAGCTGCTAGAAAGACAACTCAGGAATGAATTAAATGATCTTAACAATAGAACGATACTTCTAATGCCTGAAACTGATGAGTTAGGAAGAAGATATAATGATCGAGGTGATGAGATACAAAGGTGGGCAGATGTAATTTCAATTGCAAATATCTATGAAGATGTACTTAAAAAGTTTAATGGATTTTCTACATTAAAAGTTATCAGGTCAAGTCAACCATTACAAGAGACTTTAGACTATTTAGAAGCAGCAGGAGATAATATTCCTAACGAAGTTATGTTAAATGCAAAAGCATCTGATGATGAAGCTTTTCCTGTTAAATTTGAAGTTGATCTTGGTGCAGGTTTTATGACAGCAATAAACGATGCATTTGATTTTGAGTCTGAAAAAGAATATTACACAAAAATATTGTCTAAGATGTTGACAACAATTACTAAAGAGACTATTGGCGATAATCCTTATGGAACAAGGCAAGATCCTAAGACAACTAGACGTTATATTTATGCTGATGATACATGCATCGCGCTATTTCATATGATGTACAGAGACGGTGAAAAAGATAAAAATGGTTTAATGATTGGTGGAAGACTTAATTTTTATGCAACATTAAGATCATCTGATGTTGTAAACATATTTGAACATGACTATAAATTTTTACAGTATCTTTGTGGTGAATGCGGAAAAGCAATTGGATTAAAAGATTATGAGATACCAGAAGAGACAACACTGTCAGTAACAATACACTCAGCACACATAATATAATGCCAGATTACAAAAATTATTTTATTGATATATTAAAGCGGACAGAGAAAATGTCTACTTGTGAATCCACTCAAGTAAGCTGTGTAATTGTAAGAGATGGAAGAATCATATCAACAGGTTGGAACGGTGTTCCAGCAGGACAAGAACATTGTAATCAAATTTACGCGTGGGGTGCATTGCCAACAAATGGTGAGAATCATCAAGACTGGTCACCACTTAATGAACTTCATGCAGAAACTAATGCAATAGGTTATGCAGCACAAAATGGTGTATCAACAAAAGATGCGACGTTATATACTTCAGTTTCACCTTGTATAGACTGTGCAAAACTAATTGTGGCATCAGGTATAAAAGAAGTCTGGTATATTGATGAGTACAGAATAACAGACGGAATAAAATTTTTAATCAATAACAAAATGAGTTGTAAAAAACTATGAAAGTAATAAAAGAATCACCATCATTTAAAACGCAATCAAGTGCAGAATCAGTATTAGAACATGCTTATCCTGAAATGATAGCAGAATTTAAGAAAATTCAAAAGGAACAATTTGATTTATTTTGTCGTAAACAACATGACTATGGACCTGGAAATATTTCTGTAGGCACTCAGCTCCTAACTGAAGATGAAATAAAGTTATCACTTACAGGATTATGGTTTAGGATGAATGACAAAATACAAAGACTAAAAACAATGCTACTTGATGGAAGAAAAGCAGCTGTTAAAGATGAGCCAATGGAAGATGCTTATCTTGATGTTAGTAATTATGGAATAATGGCAGCAATAGTTGCTAGAAAGAAATGGGGAAAATAATGCCAAGAGGAAGAAAAAAGAAATATGTAAGACCTAAACTTGATTGTTCTTGTTTTTATTGTGATAAAGAAGTTGAATATCCGTATATTCATATCGCATTAACAAGACAAGATTACGGAGATACGAAGATAACTGCACCTGCAGGAACTGTGATCAAGAATAGAGATTTGCCAAATGCAAATACAAGCTATTATTGTGATACAACATGCTATCAATCTCATTTGGAGCAATTATAGTGGAACGAATAAGCTGGTCACAAGTCCAGACTTACACACAGTGTCCATTTAAGTGGAAGCTAAACTACATAGACAAGAATAGAAAATTTACTGATTCTATTTACACAGTTTATGGTAAAGCTATGCATGAAGTTTTACAACATTATTTAACTGTAATGTATAAGAAATCAATCAAAGAAGCTGATGAAATAGATATGCCAAACATGCTTGTTGACAAAATAAAACACTTCTATGCTGAAGGTGTTAAGAACGCAGAAGGAGAGCATTTTTCAACACAATCAGAATTAACTGAATTTTGTGTTCAGGGTGCTAAAGCGCTTGATTGGTTTAAGAAACGTAGAGGCGATTACTTTTCAAAAAAGAATTGGGAGTTATTAGGTATTGAAGTACCAATAGACGATGAATACAAAGGTGTAGGAGTATTAGGGTATATTGACATCTTAATGAGAAATACTAATTCTGGAAAAATAAAAGTTATAGATCTTAAGACATCTACAAGAGGATGGAAAAAAGAAAAAACAGATCCAATGAAAAGAGGACAACTATTATTCTATAAAAAATTTATTGCAGATAAGTACGGCGTAACAATTGATATGGTTGATGTAGAATTTATAATCATAAAACGTCTAGTATGGGATAACGGTGATTGGCCAGCAAAATGGATTCAAAGATTTGAACCACCGTCAGCTAACGTATCAATAAATAGAATATTTAAACAAGTCGACCTATTTATTAATGAAAGTTTTAATAAAGATGGAAGTTATAAAACAGATGGCAATTTTGAAAAATTAGGCGTAAACACTAAATGCAAATGGTGTGAGTTTGCTAAATCGCCAGAAATATGTGATAAGGGAAAAACATGATACCAATAGTAAGAATACCCGGTGACTTTATACTTACAGATTATAGAGATCCGTTGTGGACTTTAATAGAAGATACAGTTGATAATGTAAAAGATATTATATTAATGATTTACTGTGATGGTCAAAAAGATATGGTTACAATAGCAAATTATATTAATGATCATGATAAAAAACTAAGAATAAAAACACTAATAAAAACAACAGATGTTGCAAAAGAAGAAAGAGTATTTTTGGATGTTTCAAGTGATGTAGTTTCTGATTCAAGATTTCAAGTTAAAGATGTGTCACCTGAAGGGATTGTTAGAGCAATGGTTTTTTTAAAGACACATTTTGGGTTTATAGAGCGGCAAGGTAAAGAAAGAAAACAAAAAAGAAACGACTCTCCAGGCAATGATATATACAAAAAGTAGGCTTTTTCATTCTTAAGTCGATATATATAATAGATTAATATATACACTTAACAAGGACGTTACAATGAAGAACAATGATTTTTGGAAGTTAACATCAATAAAAGTACTAGTTGAATTATATCAAAAGTTTAGAGCTGACAGTAAAGTTAACCAAGTCACTCTACAGAAATTGGTAAATAGATCAATGTATTTATATCTAAATGATCCTGAATTTAGAAATACAATACGTGGTGTTAACGAATTAAGCGAAAACTATAAAAAAGGTTATTAAATGTACAAGATAGGAGATATTCGTAACGGATACGAAGTACTCCCAAAAGAAAAACGCAAATGTGTGTTGCTACTATCAGACGATTTAAGAATGACATCTGGCGTTGGTAACATGTCACGTGAATTTGTTTTGGGAACATGCCATTATTTTAATTGGGTTCAAATCGGTGGTGCAATAAATCATCCAGATGCTGGTAAAGCAATTGATATGGGTGAAGATATTGGCAAAAGAACAGGTGTGCCTGATGTAGAATTAAAAATACATCCAGTAAATGGATACGGTGATCCAGGAATAGTTAGACAATGCATGAACTATTATCCTCTGACATCTATAATGATATACACAGATCCAAGATTTTGGGGCTGGTTATTTCAAATGGAAAATGAAATCAGACAGATGATACCGATTATGTATTATAATATATGGGACTCACTACCTTATCCAATGTGGAATCAAAAATATTATGATTCTGTTGATGCTCTGTTTAATATTTCAAAACAGACTGTAAACATAGTAAAGAATGTAAGATCTTCATATGAAGACTGGCAGGTAACTTATGTACCTCATGGAATAAATGAAGATGACTACTTTCCTATAGACAAGACATATGAAAAATATGAAGAGTTTTTAAAGTTTAAAAAAGATGCACATCAAGGCAAAGAAAGAGAATTTGTAATATTTTATAATGCAAGAAATATAAGAAGAAAGCTTTGTGGCGATATTGTAATGGCATATAGAGCATTTTGTGATTCACTGACCAAAGAGCAAGCAGACAAATGTCTTTTGCTAATGCATTGTGCACCTGTTGATGAGAATGGAACTGATTTACCAGAAGTTTGTAGAAGTCTTGCACCAAATTACGGTGTAGCTTTTTCTGGCGGAAAATTAGAGCGTGAACAAATGAACTGGCTTTATAACTCTGCAGATGTATCAATACTAATTAGCTCAAATGAAGGTTTCGGTTTAATGGGTGCAGAAACACTTATGTGTGGTAGGCCATTAATTGTTAATGTTACTGGCGGAATGCAAGACTATTGTGGATTTAAAAAAGAAGACGGATCATATCTAACAGCTGATGATTATACAACAGAGTGGGGATCAAATCATGATGGAAGATATAAAGACCACGGTGAATGGGCATTCCCAGTATGGCCAACAAACAGATCTGTTCAAGGCTCACCGGCAACGCCGTATATTTCAGATGATAGACCTGATTGGCAAGATGTTGCAATACAAATTAAAAAAGCATGGTCTGAAAGAGGTGCAAAATTACAAGAAAGAGGAAAAGCTGGACGTGAGTATGTTATAAATCCAGAATTTGGTTTTACTGCTGCTGAGATGAATAGAAGATTTATGCAAGATATGGATTCAGTATACAAAAATTTTAAACCAAGACCTAGAGTAATGGTTGACAATGGAACTAAATGGGATTTGCCAAAAGCAAAATGGAACGGATTAACTATGATGAAGGAGATATAATGTATAGACCAAAGGTTTTAGTAACTGCACCTGTCGCAACACGTTCAGGATATGGTGCAAGATCTAGAGATGTTGTAAGAGCTCTTTTAGCTTTAGACAAATATGATATAAAAGTTTTTCCTGTGCCGTGGGGAGCAACACCTCAGAACGCATTAGTGATGGATGATCCAAAAGATAAGATGATTTATGATGTAATTGTGAAGAGCGAAGATGAAATGAAACAACAGCCTGACATACACATTCATATAGTTGTTCCTAATGAATTTCAAGCAATTGGAAAGTACAATATAGGAATAACAGCTGGCCTTGAAACAACAGTAATACCTCAAGATTGGATTGATGGGTGTAATAGAATGGACTTAGTTCTTGCTAGTTCAAAATTTAGTGCAGAGGTAATGAATCAGACAATTTACTCAAATGAACAAAAACAAGAATTAAAAGTAATAAAAAAAGTTGATACACTATTTGAAGGTGCTGATGTAGATTTATTTAAAAGAAAAAAATCAGGAGATGAATACTCAAAAGTTTTAGTTGATGCTATGGAAAAAATAGAAACAAACTGGAATTTTCTTTTTGTTGGACATTGGCTACAAGGCGGACCAGGAAAAGATAGAAAAGATGTATGGAATTTAGTAAGAACATTTTTTACTGCATTCAGAGGAAATAAATCAACAGGTTTAATCTTAAAAACATCAGGCGCAACACCTTGTATGATGGACAGAGAAGACATGTTAAGAAAGATAAGAGAAGTAAAGATTTCTTGTGGAATACCTGAAGCTGATTTGCCAAATGTTTGGTTACTTCATGCTGATTTATATGATGAAGAAGTAAATGATTTATACAATCATCCAAAAGTAAAAGCACATGTAACATTTACACATGGTGAAGGATTTGGAAGACCTCTTTTAGAAGCATCTTTATCTGGGAAACCTGTTATTGCTCCTAATTGGAGTGGACATGTTGATTTTTTAAATGATAAAAATGCAATACTGTTGCCAGGTAGCCTTGTTAAAGTAGAGAAAGAAAGTTTCCAAGATAATATTTGGGTTGATGGTCAACATTGGTTTCAAATAGACTATAGATCTGCAGCACAAAAGATGCTTCACGTAAGAAAAAATCTTAAAGTTTATAAAAACAAAGGAATGAAATTGATGATTTTTAATAAGTCAAAATTTAGTTTTGATTCAATGGTAAATAGACTAGACGCAGTACTAGAGCAAAATTTACCAGAATTTACAGAAACTGTTGTTCCAAATATTAATTTACCTAAATTAGAGGCAGTATAATGGAAATAATGAAAAACTCTATAATAAAAGCTTGCACTTTACACTTCAAAGGAATGATAGAAAAACACAAGGTTAATGTAGAAAATATTCTAATTAATACTGTAGGTGTTGCAGAACATCCAGACATTGTGGAGACAGTTGAAAAAGAACTATCAATTATCGCTGAGTATGATGATAAGTTAGCAGCTTTACAAAAATATTTTAAGGAAGACTAATGGCTGAAAGAGTAGTAAAATGTAAACATTGTGGTAGCACAGATAATTGCTTTGAAGAAGTAGGAGAATACAGCAGCTTTATGTGTTTTCAATGCGGATTTATGAGTGATTCTAGATTTAGCGAAGAGCATGACAATAATGTTGAAAAAGATATGGCAATTGTTATGAATCAAATGAAAATATTTGATGATGAAAGAAAGATATGGTGGTATCCATCAGTCGTAAATATGGGCTCACTCGGTATGATCTATCCTGAACCTACAGATGTTAGCGAAAATGGTCAAGTAAAAGACTGGGTTTGGAAACTTGCAAAAGTTGTTCCTGTTGAAGAAGGCGATACTGATGCAAAAGGCTACGATAATAAACTAGATGTTGAAGGTGCAAGTTCTTTTAATAAAGATGATTTTTTAAGCGCAATACAAAAATTAGGTATTACAAAGGACCTATCAGGTGCGAAGAACTAGTTGGTCCAAGATAGTACCAGGTCAAATAATAGACTTTAACTATCAAGGTAAATTACCTAATTCAAAGTTAAGAAAGCGTAGATGTCTCATTCTTAATGAGCGACACATGTATAAAAGAAAACGTGATGGAAGAATCGTAAGACTTGTCCATGCACTTCAGCTCTCTGCAAAGCCTTCATTACCAGGTGAACGTATTATGTCTATAAGAGAGCAGAGTAGATTAGTAAGCAGTATGGGACTTATTAGAGAAATCGGAGAAGATACATATGATGTGCTAATAAAGAAAAATCCAAGACAGCAATGGCCATTAGTAAAAAGAGCAATAGATAGACTGCCGATGAAAGTTTACAAAACATTTTCTTGGCACTTACTTTCTAGATACGCAGTTTTTGTTTCAGAAGATTTAGAATTTGATAAACAAACAAAAAAGAAAATATTAGATTTTACACCAGAACCAAGGATAAACGAAGACAATATTTAAAATGAAAATAAGTTACGCGGTTACAACACACAACGAACATAAAGAAATAGCTGAATTAATACCTTTCATATTAGAAAACAAAGACCCTGAAGACGAACTTGTAATTATAGACGATCACTCAGATTACAAGACATGGCATGTTTTTGATGAATACATACATGATAAAAAACACAATATTGTTTTTGAAGAGCACGCACTCTATAGTGATTTTTCAGTTCACAAAAACTTTATGAATAAAAAATGCAGTGGTGATTGGATTGTTAATATAGACGCTGATGAAAAACCAACTGAATTCTTAATAAAGAATATTAAGAGTTTAATAGAAATGAATCCAGAAATAGAGCTTTATTGGGTGCCAAGAATAAACACTGTTGATGGGCTGACACAAGAGCATGTAGCAAAATGGAATTGGCGTGTAGATGAAAAAGGATGGGTAAATTGGCCAGACCCACAGCAAAGAATTTATAAAAATGCAGAACATATTAAGTGGATGAGACCTGTACATGAACGACTTACAGGTGCTAAAAAAGATGCTTTCTTACCGTTTGAACAACAATGGGCAATATTACACCATAAAAAGATAGAAAAACAAGAAAAGCAAAATGAACATTATGATAAGATAATCAGCAGATGAAATTAATAAACATATCAGGCAGGTCAGGTGTTGGAAAGACAACAATCGCAAAGTTGCTCAAACATGTGTTAAACACGAAAGATAAGTCTGTTCTGCACTTAAGCGGTGATGATCTCCATAGATGGGAAAGACATGATAAGAAATGGAGAGAGTTTACACATCTAGATCCAAGGGCAAATGATATAAGATTAGGCACTAATCAAATTAAGACGCTTATGTCTGGTAAGTCTATAGAGAGAAATATTTATAATCACAAAACAGGTAAATTTATAAAGAACTGTTTAGTAGATCCTCATGATACAATTATTAATGAAGGGTTACACGGTTTGTATAGCAAGGAGATTTGTGATTTAGCTGATTTAAATATTTTTGTAAACACAGATGATGAGTTAACAAAAGACTGGAAGCTTAGTAGAGATATACAAAGCAGAGGTTATACACAATCACAAGTTCTTAAAACTATAAAAGATAGAGCATATGATGAGCAAAAATACATTCAACCTCAAATGGAAAATGCAGATGTAATTATAAATTTCAGTAGACAAGAGTACAGTTCGATAGAGATGAAAATATTCTCACTATTTCTATCACCTCCAAAAATAATGGAAGATCTTCAAATATTTTATGACACACATAAAGAATTTTTAATGACTTGTAGAGCACTATCTTTTGAATATGATCTAATTCAGGGTGCTGGTGGAAATATGTCTTATAAGATAGATGATAAAATTATAATAACGTCTTCAGGCAGTACAATGTCAGATATGACAATGCTGAACGGATATTCTGTTTGTGACTTAGAAGGCGAAAAGCTAGATGACTATAACGGTCGTCCTTCTATGGAGATTAATTTACATACAACAATAAAAAAACCGATAGTTCTTCACACACATCCAATTTATCTAAACACAATCTTATCTTCAAAAGATGGATATGAAATAATGAAACAGATATTAAATGGAGATGATCACTTTGCATACATAAAGTATACAACTCCAGGAAAAGAACTTGCTAAGGTGCTAAGACATTTAGAGGACAATGAACACGAAATAGTATTTTTAGAGAATCACGGTCTAGTCTGCAGTGGTGATACTTTTAAGCACGTTTTAGATACAAGTATGGGTATCAATCAATTATGTAAAGACTGGTTAGTTAGAAATGCAAAGACATTTACAAACTATACAACAATAAAATCAGATCAAAACAATAAGTTTCTGTTTCCTGATGCAGCTGTGTTAAAAGAAGAAAACAAATCATTAAATAATTATATGCTTCATATACAGAATGAGGTTGGACTAGAGCCAAACTTCTTGACAAAATATGAAGTTAAGAAATTAAAGAATATGGAAGAAGAAAAATACAGAAGGAGTGTTGTGTGAGAGTATTAATACCGATGGCAGGTAGAGGTGACAGATTTGTTGATAAAGGTTACAAAGATCCAAAGCCGTTAATAAAAGTAAACGGCAAAATGATTATAGAATACATACTAGAGATGTTCGGAGACACAGACGACATTACATTTATATGCAATGATGATCATCTAAGATACACAAAAATGAAAGAGATTTTAAAAGAACTTTCTCCAAAGTCAAGTGTAGTTTCTCTTCCTAATCATAAAAAAGGACCGATCTATACTGTTATGCCGTTTTTAGATATTGTTGATGATGATGAAGAAGTGATTGTATGCTATTGTGATAATCCTCTTAAATGGGACAAGTATGACTTCTTCAAGTATGTAAACAATAACAACTTAGACGGCTGTATACTAACACACACAGGGCTTCACCCACACACTTTAAATTCAACAAAGATGGCTTTCTTAAAGACAAATGGAATCTTAATGGAAGAGATAAAAGAAAAAGAATGCTACACAGATGATCCAATGAGTGAACATGCATCTACAGGAGTTTATTATTTTAAGACAGGAAAGATAATGAAAGACTGTTTTAAAGAGACGATAGACAAAGGCATTAATTATTCTGGAGAATATTATGTTACTCTTGCTTATAATTTATTAGTTGAAAAGGGCATGAGAGTAGGATATTATGACACAGACTTTGTGACTGTGTTCGGAACACCTGCAGAAGTTGAAAGCTTTGAAGCTTGGGTTACAATACTTAAGTCTGGCCAAGTTAAAGACGCAGCTGATGCTGTAGAATGTTATGAATATTGGAAAAAATATCATGAAAGTTCATAGCAAAAATAATCCAGGAAAACTAAAGGCATTTGTTGATATTGATGAGACAATATGCTTTTATAAAAATGAAAGAATCTATGAGCATGCAATTCCAAGTTATGAAAATATAAAAAAGATAAATAAGTTGTATGATAATAACTGGGAAATAACATACTATACTGCAAGAGGATCGCTGTCAGGTGAAGACTATTATAAGCTTACAGAGAGACAGCTCAATACTTGGAAATGCAAATATCATTATTTAAGTGTTGGTGAAAAACCACTTTTTGATTTAATCATAGACGACAGAGCATTGAGGATAGAAGAATTATGATTTTTATATCACACAGAGGAAATATAGATCATGTTGATCGAGAACAAGAAAATCAAAAACATTATATTCAAGAAGCAATTGACTTAGGTTATGACGTAGAAATTGATGTTAGAAAGAAACTTAATGGATCACTATGGTTAGGACATGATTCTTGTGAATACCCTGTCGATTTAGAGTGGTTATCAGAAAGAAGAGATAATCTGTGGATCCACGCAAAAAACTATAGAGCACTCTCAGAATTAATTGATACAGATCTAAGAATATTTTATCATTTAGCAGAAGCACATACAGTTATAGCAAATACACATGTGATTTGGTCACACAACTTAGTTGAGGCAAATGAAAAATCAATCATACCTCTTATAGATGAAGACCTGCTTAACTTTTTAGATGGAACACGAAAATATTTTGGTATCTGTTCAGACTTCGTGAAACAAGCAAAGGACAAATTAAATTGAAAAAAATAAAAGTTTACATAATAACTTATAAGAGAAATAATGCACTTAACGATTTGCTAGATAATATATTTAGTAGTAATATTTCTAACTGCAATTTAGAAGTAAACATTATTAACAATCACTCTGAATTTTTACTCAAAGATAAATTTAAATCTAAAGTAATAGTTCACCATAATGAGTGTAGAGTTGACTGGTCAAACGGAAATCTTGCTGCTGATTATAATTTCTCATTAATAGACGGCTTTAGAGACTTAGAGGATCCTGACTGTGACTATGTAATTACACTACAAAATGACGCTGTCTTAAACAAAAATTGGTGTGAGTGCATGCTAAATCAGTTTAACAAATATGATTTTATTGTAGGTTACTTAGGCGATAATATTGTTGGTTACACACCTGAAATAGTAAAGTCTGTAGGTTTATGGGATGAAAACTTTGGAGGTGTGGCAAACAAATGCGCTGATTATTATTTTAGATGTTTACTATATCACGATAAAGAAAGAATACAAATTAATGATATACTTCATAGAAGGCTTGTAAACTATAATCATGAGTTAGAATTAGACGTGATTAATGACAGAGGTTTTATAATCAACCAAGAAAACACATCTAGATTTCCAGATGATGAAGAACACAAAAAGATAAGAGAAGAAGAGAACCCATACAGAGCACAACAGACACACTATTTTTTATGGAAGTGGGAAGGTACAAGACCAGATATTGAAAGAAAAGGAAATTGGAATGAGCACGGTTATTTACTAAACTGGCCACCAGATATAAAAGAAAATAATCCAACAACTCCAAAGCAAATCCAATTTGTAAAATATCCTTATTTTGAAAAAGGTGTTTCAGATATACAAAGCAAAGGATACATTACAGACGGAAAACTAGTTGAAAAACACAATACAGAATACACAATACAAGAAATAAAAGGCATAAGCAAATGAAAGTAAGCTTAGATTACAACATACCTGAACCTGAAAAGGTAGACGGAGGAAGGTTTAGTTTAAATGAAAAGATAATGAAATATCTAATGAATAATTGTACAATAGATAGAAAGTACAATCAATACTTAAAAGATAAATCAGTAATAATTGTAGGACCTGCTGCATACATGCTAGAAAAAGAACAAGGTGATTTTATAGAATCTTTTGATGTAGTAGTAAGGTTAAACAGAGGCTGGAAAATACAAGAAGAACATAAAAAACATCTTGGTGAGAGAACAGACATAAGATACCACTGCGGAATGGAACATGAGAATAATGGTGGAGCATGGGAAATACAGAATATGATGGAGCAAGGTGTTAAGTGGGCAACAATAGGGTTTCCAAGGTATTTAGACTATTTTCATAATGATATTTTAAAGTTTGAAGAAATGAATCAAGAACACAATATGAATTTTCATATTTTCTCTGATTTAGAATTATATTTATCTCTGCATCATTATTTAGGCACAAGGATGACACTTGGAACAATATCTTTTGCTGATCTTGCGCTGTATGATTTTAGAAGACTTCACATAAGTGGAATAACTTTTTTAGATGGCGGTTATTTTAAAAGTTATAAACAATCAAAAGAATACGATGGTCAAGATGCAGAATTTTTAAAGTCTGAAATATGGAAGAAGCACACAGATGTTGGTGGCCATGCAATGATACCGCAAAGAAAACTTTTAAAACTTTTAAGTGATATTGATAATAGAATTACAATGGACGATGAAGTAAAACATGTTATTAATAAGGAGCAATAGCAATGAAGGCAAGTAATTTAATAGTAGATTTTGAAAACTGCTTAGACACTTTTTATAAATCACTAGAAACAGATGAGTGGAAAAAATTCCAAGATGATTTTGATTCATCAGACACTATATTTTTTATAGCAAATGGTGGTGGACATGCAGTGGCAGCACATGCAAATTCTGATGTATCTAGACTAACTAATAAACAATGTTATTCACTTGATAATGCAAGTTATTTAACTTCAATAGCAAATGATTATGGCTGGAACAATCTATTTTTAACTTTTATAAAAGATTATGCAGTTAAAAAAAGTAACTCTATGGTTATTGGATTTTCAGGATCAGGAAGCTCTAAGAATGTTATTAGCGCATTAAACTATGCATCAGATGAATATAATTTTAAGACAGCATTTCTTACAGGGCAACCGGCAACAATGATACCTGATCATGTAAATGAAGTTTGTTGGCACAATAAATACTTTCACGTACACGAAATATTATGTATGTTGTCTTTTTATCAATTAATACACGGTGGAGGAGATCACTGTCCAACAATAAAAGATGAGCTAATTCGCAAAGGACATTCAGAGATGCACAGAGCAAAGAAATACAAAGAAATGAAATGAAACTAAATTTTGAAGGAAAGGTTATATTAGTTACAGGTTCTTCAAGAGGAATCGGTAAACAAATCTATGAAGACTTTAAGAGCCTTGGTGGAGAAGTTATAGGGTTATCATCAAAAGATTGCGACTTTTCAAATCCTGAAGAAGTACAACATCGTTTTTCACAAAGAACACTAGGTATAGACTGGAATAAAATAGATGTGTTAGTCAATAATGCAGGAATCAATAAGATTGCCACATTTGAAAACATATCATATGAAGACTACACAGACATTATGAATGTGAATCTACATGCTCCGTTTTTAATCTCACAAGAGATAAGCAAAATAATGAAGAAGAATAAATACGGAAGAATTGTTAATATCTCATCAATATGGGGAACAAAAACAAAAGAAAGAAGGGCTGCATACACAACATCAAAATCTGCAATTAATGGTTTAACAAAGACAATGTCAGTAGAGCTTGCAAGATATAATATTTTAGTTAACACAGTGTCTCCTGGATTTACAATGACAGAGATGACAGAAAAGATATTAACAAAAGCTGAAAAACTTGCACTTATGTCACAAGTGCCAGTGAGAAGATTTGCAACTGTAAGTGACATATCAAAAGCAGTTATGTTCTTAGCAAGCGATCTCAATACTTACATAACAGGACAAGATCTGAAGGTTGATGGAGGATTTTCAAATGTCTAATATGAAAATAAAATCTTCATTAAGAGATTATGAAGTTATATATATTAAAAAGCTTACTGAGGTAGCTGATAAGTTTGGAAGCTACACAGAAAAAGATGTTTTAATTGTAGACAAAAATGTAAAAGATATGTGGTCTTCTTTGTTCTTTGAAGTTACAGCACAAATAATAGAAATTGATGCAACTGAAAAAACAAAAAGTTATTATGAAATTGGTAAAATAATTGATAAACTTATTCAAAATGGATTTAAAAAGACAGGCAAAATTGTTGCAATTGGAGGCGGTATAACACAAGATATTTGTGGGTTTATTTCTTCGATAATGTTTAGAGGAGTTAGCTGGGATTTCTTTCCAACAACACTTTTAGCACAAGGTGATAGTTGTATAGGCGGAAAGACTTCTGTTAATTTTGGAAGTTATAAGAATCAGTTAGGTAATTTTAACCCACCAAAAAATATAATGATATACTCAAACTTTGGAGAAACACTAGGCGATGAAGATGTAATGTCAGGTATAGGAGAAATGCTTCATTTTTATCTTTGCGAAAGCGAAGAAGACTTTGAAAGATTTGTTTCTGAGTGGACAGAAGAAGGAAGACATGCAATACCTGCTTTGATTGAAAGGTGCTTAGAAATTAAAAAAGGATTTATAGAAAAAGATGAATTTGATAAAGGTGAAAGATTAGTTCTAAATTACGGCCATACTTTTGGACACGCAATTGAAGCAATAACAGATAATCAAATTCAACACGGAATAGCAGTATCAATGGGGATGGACATCGCAAATTTTATCTCATGGAAAAGAGAACATATAACAGAAAAACAGTATAGAAAGATGAATCAGTTTATAACAACAATCTGGAGCGGCATCCAATATCCTGAGATACTATCTAATATTGATAAGTTTATCGATAAACTAAAGAAAGATAAGAAAAACATAAATGAAAATATAATGTGTGTTCTTACAGAAGAACCAGGTGCAATGTTTTTAGAGCAAATTACACCTGAAGAAATGCATGGTTATATTTGGGATTATTATTCATGAAAATAATTGCTGAAATCCCTGCAAGAGCAGGAAGCAAAAGAGTAAAAAATAAAAACTTAAGACCACTAAACGGCAGTCCTATGATAAGTTATGCAATTCAAGCTGCAAAAAGATCTAGATTACTAACTGACATCTACGTTAATTCTGATTCAAATGAAATAGGAAATTATGGAGAAAGTTTAGGTGTAAAATTTTATAAGAGACCTGAAGAGCTAGGTGGAGATCACACAACTTCAGATGAATATAATTATGATTTTATAAACGCGATCAAACCTGATATTTTAGTCCAAGTCAATCCTGTTTGTCCTTTAATAGACGGAGATGACATTGATAATATAATCGCGTTCTTTATAGATAAAAATGCAGATTCACTTGTCACAATAAAAGAAGAAAGATTACAGGCATTCTACAAAAACAAACCAATAAATTTTGATATAAATAAAAAGTTACCAAGAACACAAGATATAACACCAATTCAAATATGTTCTTGGCCAGTCGCTATCTGGAAATCTAAAACATTTAAAAAAGCATTTGAAGAGGATGGTCACGCAGTCTTCTCAGGAAATTTAGAGTTATATCCTGTGTCACAATTGAAATCTATAAAAATTAGTTATGAAGAAGACTTTATTTTAGCAGAGACATTATTAAAAAGAGGCTTTTAATGAAAGACTTAATTATATTTGCAGCACATTTAGATGATGTAGAACTCGCTTTTTGGGGTTTTATATCAAAACACTATGATGACTATGAGAAAATAAAAGTTATAGTTGCAACAGATCACAAACCAAAACGTGCAGTCTGGGATGAAAATTTAGAGAGTATGAACAACTACATTTCATGTACAACAATACCTCACAGATCAAATGTTATAGAATACACAAATTTAGGGTATTCTGCAAGACAAGGAATGACAGACTTTGATAAAATAAAAGATGACTTTTATAAATTAATAGACTTTGATAGAAGGTTTGACATTTTGACACACGATGAAAAAGATTGTCACACTGATCATTTTGTTTTAAATAAAATTGCGATGGGCATGTATAAGTACGCGAATAGATTTGTAACAGTATATTCTCCAAGCTCTACACACTTTGATGCAAATTATTGGATACCTCTTGATGAATCACAATGGGAACTAAAGAAAGAAATGTGTGCAAAATATGATATTGGAAAAGAACAATCTTACTCTAAGATGGGATACTATCTCGATAGTGAAGAACACTGGAACATAGGAAAATCATATCAGATGGAAAATTTTGTGCATACAGATAACAAATATTATGAAGTATATAGGATAATAAAATGGCTTTAATTGACATAGCAAAACAAAAAGGTGATATTGATAGATCACACGGGATAGTAGAATCAATAAAAATAATTAAAGATCAATGGAAGATTGATATGTCAGGTATGAATGTACTTGATATGTTTGCAGGAGACGGAACTTGGTGTACAAATAAAATAAAAGATGAAGTTGCAACAATGACTTGCTGTGATATTGATCCTAATAAGTTAGATAAAATAGAAGATGTAAAAAGAGTTTCTGGCGATATATTTGATTGCTTAGATCACATAAACTTCCAGAAATATGATTTAATACACATAGATAATCCTTCTTCTATCTGGAAAACAAATGTAGATGAAGGCTATGCAGCAGAATATTTCAGGCTTATAAATTATGTTCCAAGACTATTCGAAGAAAAATGCATAGTGATACACAACTTAAACACAGCACCATACGGTGATTATAAAGAAGATAGCTTATGGGCACAAGAGAGAAGAGACTTTTATGGTGTAGAACAATCTTCATTATTAAATGTAAATGATCTAGTTGAATTTCACAAACACTACTACGAAGGATTTCATCAAATAGAGGTAGGAAATATTACTGTTATTCCGAGAGAAATGTATGAAGGAATAGTTTATTGGTGGAATATTATGTATGAGCTGAAGAAGTGAAAGTAGCAATCCACCAACCAGAGTTTGCTCCGTGGCTAGGATATTTTCATAAGATGCAGAGCGCTGATGTCTATGTATTTTTAGATAATGTTCAATTCAAGAAAAGATATTTTGAGAATAGAAATTATCTCAGAGATGCAGATAAAGATGAAAAAGTATGGCTAACTATTCCAGTTGAAACGAAGGGAAAATATAATCAGGCAATAAAAGATGTAATGATTAAAAATGACAGTGACTGGATAACAAAGGCAAAAAATAAAGTTACTCATCTGTATGGCGATAATGAAATGACAAGTGGTTTTAATTCATGCTTTAATGATAAAGATAGCTTGATGGAATTAAATTTAAGATTAATAAATTTCTTTAGAAAATCTTTTGGAATAAAAACAAAAATAACGTTTCAGTCTAGTCTCAATATAGAAAGTAAAGGCAGTGATCTGATATTTGATATATGTGAAATGTTGAATGCTGACACTTATGTATGCGGTAAGTCAGGCGCAGATTATTTAGACCTAGACAAATTTAAAAATGCTGAGATCGATATAGAGTGGCAAAATTTTACAGAACCAAATTACTTTGGATACACAAAATTAACAAATTTATCTTCATTAGATTTTGTACAATTATACGGATTAGATTGTGAAGAAGAATTCAAGGATATGATATGCAAATAGATTATTGCTTTACAGAGATGGGTTTAGAAGGTAAGATGCCCAAAGACTATCCAAATATGAGAGTTTTAGAATCTCAAATGATGGCATGGGATTGTGAACATGTCCCATTACCAAAAGTCTTACAAGAAGATAAGAAGTATAATGGGAATGCTGTAGTTGTTTTGCCAAAAGGAGACATGGAAAAAGAGATAATTGCTTGGTTAGTCCAGAATCATTTCAATACAATAAAAGAATTAAAAGAAAAAGTAACAGGTGAAATTTGGTTTTATCAAGATGGTGAAGC
>MDTG01157198.1_pt1 | contig 17932 bp, 13 predicted proteins | sample 811421 | NCBI WGS metagenome assembly MDTG01 (sample SAMN05326645, study PRJNA326480) | marine metagenome | isolation source: seawater | place: Pacific Ocean: South East | collected 2011 | reverse complement strand
ACATATTTACTAATGAAAGAAATATTGATTTCTTTATATAATTTAATCTCAAATTGAGATGACCATATTGTACTTGGAGAAAAAGCTATGTCAGTATTTTTATATTTTACCTTTTCTTGTTCTCCTTCCCAATTATCAATATACTCTGTAAACTCTAATATTTTATTTTCACTCAAAGTTAAATTAGCATACCATTTTAATCGAGAGTTTAATTTAATAGATCCCTCTAGCTCAACACCTCTTCTAAAGGAATTATCTATATTAATTCTAGTTTTAGCACCAACATCATTAATTTTACCAGTTAACACTAATTGGTTGATATAAATCATATTATAAATATTAGCATTAAAATACATAAATTTATTTTGGAATTTATATCCTATTTCAATGTCATTAAGAGTTTCATGTTTAGGTCTAGAATTTTTGGTACTTTCTACATAATCATCACGGTTTGGCTCTCTATTAGCAATAGCAAAAGAACCATAAATTGATTGATTATTATTTAATTTATGAAACAATCCAATTTTTGGATTAAAAAAATTAAGTTTTTCTTCTTGTTTAGTATTTTGTCCTTGATTTTCTTTACCATTAAATGCGTAGTTGATACTTCTAAATTGTAAGTCGGCATATATATTTGTGTTATTATTAATTAGATAATCTGTTTTTAAGAAGATGTTTTGATCATTTTTTTCAGCATCATTATTATAATACTTATGATCTAAATCTGAGTTTAATTCAGACCATATTACTTTGCCAAAATGTTTGCCTAAATAACTATTGCTTGCACCTCCTAAAATTAATGTAGTTTTATTGATTTTATGATTTATGGAAAATGTCATACCATAAAAATCATTATCTAACCATTTTCTTCTTACTATATTTGTAATTGTATCTTCTAGCCCATAAAAAGAAAGATTGTTTTCTCCATATTGATATTCTCCATTATATATTATTGGATTATGAGTTAATCCAATATACTGCTCATAATATCCAGCTCCTTTTGTGTAATGTACAGCTAAATCCAGGAAGCTGCTTTCTTTTAATTTTCTGTTAAAATGTAGCTGAAAATGTGATTGATTATAATTATCTACTTCATTAGGATAATTGTATGGATTAAATGTGCGATTCGAATCTAAATACCTACCAGGAACTCCATACCATGCTTGATATGTTCTTTCATGACCTGATAATACAACAGCTTTTAATTTTGTTTTATCTTTGATGTAATTGGCTTGTAGAAAAATAGATTTTAGATTGGAACTTGCTCTGTCAATGTATCCTTCAGAGTCAATTTTAGATAACCTTCCATCAATTGACAGTTTATTATTTATTAGTCCAGTTCCAAATTCTATATTATTTTTCAATGTAGCGAAACTACCAATCGAACTATTAATTGTTAAATAAGCCTTAGAGTTTGTATTTCCTGTATTTAAATTTATAGAACCGCCAAATGATGCAGCTCCATTTTTAGATGTTCCAACTCCTCTTTGAATTTGTAAATTTTCTATTGAAGAGCTAAGGTCTGGCATATTAACCCACCATACTCCATGGCTTTCAGAATCATTTAAAGGTATTCCATTTATCGTTACATTTATTCCAGTTTGATCAGTACCTCTTAAGCGTAGGCCAGTATATCCAATTCCTGCACCTGCATCAGAATTTATAGTCAGTGAGGGGGTTAAGCTTATTATATACGGAAGATCTTGACCTAAATTTTTTTTTTCTATTTCTGTAGAGTTCATTTCTGTATATGTTACAGGAGTTGTTTCATTTACTCTTAATGAGTTTACAGTTACTTCGTTTAATTTTTTCTTTATATTTATAGAGTCCTGTATTTCTTGAGAGTAGACGGTTAATGATAAAAAGGAAATAAAAATAATTAAGTTGAATTTTTTGCTCATATTGTTTTTAAAAAAAAGTATGAGGTGAAAAGCAGAGAATAATTCTTTGTTTTAGTAAACATCCCTTCCATGAATTACCGATGGCAGGTTCAATGGGTATGATCTCAGCTTTTAAGCACCCCTAAATATACTTGCAAAGATATAAATTTTGTTTTATACTATCCAGTTAGATGTTATAGATATTGCTTTTTCTAATCTACTTCCATTTTCAATAATATGGTATGAGTGATTAAGTAAATCTAATTCTGTTTGATATATTTTAAAAAGTTTATCTCTATCATTTTCATTCTCTCTTAGAACATCTTTTTCCCATGCAATATCTGGTTTACACAATAAATATAATCGTTGTTCTTTTTGTTGTTTTTTTATTTTCTGAATAATCCATTTATCACAATTTTTATATTTATAGTTGCTCCAAATTTTTATTGTTATTAAATCAGTATCTAATAATTTTTTGTTGTTTTCTTCAATGAATTGCTTCTTTGCAATTATTAGTAAGTCATCTTGTGTATAATTTCTTTTTATTTGCGAAAGGTATTCTCTAGCATATTCTCTATTAAATGAAAGGCTAAAATATTCAGCTAGTTTTTTTATTATAGTTGTTTTTCCGCTACTTTCTGGTCCAGTTACAATTATTTTATTCATTGTATTTAGTTTCTTTTTTCAACCAGTTTATATATCCAAATATTGCGATAATAGTATAAATAAGAAATAAAATTGATGAGAGATGAAGATCCTTGTGCCAATAAAGATATATTGATGTTATATCAATAACAATCCAATATATCCAGTTTTCCAATATTTTTTTCACCACCATATAAGTTGCTATTATAGAAAAAACTGTGGTAAATGAATCTATAATAGGCATATTTGCTTGTGTATATGTGGAAAAATAGAAACCTATAAAAAAGGTTAAGAGTGTGCCTAATAGTATAATGATTATATGCTTATTTATACTCCATGAGTTTATTTTTAAATTATCTTCTTTCTTCCAATGATAATAACCATAAAAAGCCATGATTAAATAAAATATCTGCAATCCAGTTTCTGCATATAGTTTTGCATTAAAACAAATATAAATATATAGACTCACGCTTATTACAGCAGCAAACCAACAGTATGTGTTTTTTTTTGCTGCAAGTATTACATAGATTATAGAAAATATAACGGCTGCTAATTCTATTTCTGTCCAGGTTAAGTTTAAATTTTTTAAAAACAGAATTATATCGCTCATTTACCTATTTTTATTTTTTTTGAGAAAATAAATATTCTAGGCATAATTGATAGTTTATGTTTTTAGATTCTATGTCCTTAGAATAAGAAGTTATACCTCTTGAATATCTGATTGAAAGAACCATGTTTTTATTTATTTTCAAAGAAGTTCCAAGATTTATACCATAATCTATATTTGAAAATGTAAAAGAATCATATTGATAACTAGAATAGCCCGTTATCTCATTATATTTTAATCTTTTACCACCAATTAATAAAGCATAATAAGCTCCTGTATGTAGCGATATTTTCCCTTTTCGAACATTAAAATTTGGACTTAATTCTATATAATTAAATCTTTCTCTATAGTAGCTAAGATCATTATTGGAATATTTATATCCTTTTTGATTATATAAAAGCTCACTCTGAAATGAATATAATATATTTAATTTTTTAACTTCTTTTTCTTTTGATTTAATGTATAATCCAAGCAAAACGCCTGGATAGTTCATGATATTTTTATCTTCTTTATTAAGGTTGAATCCTTCCATTTTTTCTTGTGCAGAGGTAGTAGAAAAAGAGGATCCTACTTTTAAACCAATTTTCAGTGTGTGTGTTTGGGAAAAAGAGATTATTGGTAGTATAGCAAGTAGTATTATTTTTTTAAACATACTAGCTAAAATTATTTATTATGTATTATAATTATGTATAGCATCAGATATTTCAGTGATTAGATTAATATCTTTTTCAATTGCATTTCCAACAACAATAATATCTGCACCAGCATTACAATTAGCTTTGGCTTTATCCCCATTTTTAATTCCACCTCCTATTATTAAAGGGCATTCAATCAATGAGCTGACTTGACTAATCATATTTTCAGATATAGGTTGTTTTGCTCCACTTCCACCATCCATGAAAATTAGCTTTAAGCCTAACATTTCACCGGCTAAAGCAGTACAGCCTGCTACTGCATTTTTATCGGCAGGTATAGGAGTTGAGTTACTCATGTAAGAAGCTGTTGTAGGTTTTCCGCTATCAATCAGCATATATCCAGTTGAAATAACTTCTAAACTTGATTGTTTTAGAATTGGCGCGGTTATAACTTGTTTTCCAATTAGCATATCTGCATTTCTTCCTGATATTAAAGATAAAAATAAAATCCCATCAGCTTTGTTATTTACTTGCATTGTATTGCCAGGAAAGATAATAACAGGTATATTAGAGTTTGATTTTATTGTTTTTAAACAATTATCTAAGTTGTCATATGTAAGTAAACTGCCCCCTACAAAGAAGAAGTCTGCTTTTGAGATAGTTGCTTTATGTATAATTTCCAAAAGACTTTCTTTATCTTTTTGTTTGTCAGGATCTATTAAAATAGCAAATAGTTTTTTTTGTTCTTTTTTGCATTTCAATATGTAATTATAGATATTCATTTTTTGGTTTATTTTGGCAAATATAAACTAAATAATGATTATATATTTTTTGATAATTTAGTTTGACGATTTTTTTTCTAAAGTATGCTTGCAAAACACCTCTGTTTTTAACTTTAAAATCTTCAATTTTTATATCCTTAATAAAATCAACACTTTTTTCCATATTCCATTTATAAATAGCCTCCTTTGCAGACCATATTATAGTTGCTTTATCATCATTTAGTTTCTTAATATTTTCTTTATTTATAAATTTAGCTGATACTTTTAGAGCTCTTTTAGATTGCTCTTCAATATCAATTCCCACAGGAAGGGAGCTTATCATGATAGCGGTTATCTTGTTTGAATGAGATATCGAGATATATTTTTTATTATTCAATATTGGTGCTCCTAATTTATTATATCTTATAAAATATTCAGGGTTAATTTTTTGTAATAAAAGACGGCTAGTTATAAATTCTCTGTTTCTTTTTTTATTTTGATATTTCTGTTTTATTTTAGCATCTTTAGCTATTTGTTCTAATTCTTCTATATTTTCTGTTATTTTCCATATCCCAATCATAAATTTTTCTTTTTTTATTATTTTTTCGATACCCATGATTAGATTTTATGGTTGCTAAAGTAATAATTATGCGTATATTTGCAATCCTCTTAAAATTAAAAAATGGAAACAATAATGACGAATTATAAAGTAAAAGATATATCTCTAGCAGAATGGGGACGCAAGGAAATTAAATTAGCAGAAGCAGAAATGCCAGGCTTAATGTCAATTAGAAAAGAGTATGGAGAAGCTAAACCTTTGTCTGGAGCAAGGATTGCGGGTTGTTTGCATATGACAATCCAAACAGCAGTTTTAATAGAAACATTAGTGCATTTAGGAGCTGAAGTAACTTGGTCTTCTTGTAATATTTTTTCTACACAAGATCAGGCTGCCGCTGCTATTGCAGCAGTAGGTATACCAGTATTTGCATGGAAGGGAATGAATGAAGATGAATTTGATTGGTGTATAGAGCAAACGTTAACAAATTTTAAAGATGGTAAATCACTAAATATGATATTGGATGATGGGGGCGATTTAACTAATATGGTTTTAGATAGATTTCCAGAATTAGTGAGTGAAATAAAGGGTCTTTCTGAAGAAACAACTACAGGTGTTCATAGGCTTTATGAAAGAATGGAAAAAGGTACACTTACACTTCCAGCAATTAATATTAATGATTCGGTTACTAAATCAAAGTTTGATAATAAATATGGTTGTAAAGAATCATTAGTAGACGCAATAAGAAGAGCTACAGATTTAATGATGGCTGGAAAGGTAGCAGTAGTTGCTGGTTATGGAGATGTTGGTAAGGGTTCTGCAGCTTCTTTAAGAGGTGCAGGAGCTAGAGTTATCGTTACCGAGATAGATCCTATATGTGCATTGCAGGCTGCAATGGATGGATTTGCTGTTAAAAAAATGGATAATGTATGTGGTGCAGCAGATATTATTGTGACAACAACAGGAAACAAGGATATTATTCAGTCTAGACATTTTGAGAAGATGAAAGATAAGACTATTGTGTGTAATATTGGACATTTTGATAATGAGATCGATGTTGCTTGGTTAAATGATAATTGGGGACATACAAAAAATCAAATAAAACCACAAGTTGACATGTATACTATTGATGGAAAAGATATCATTTTGTTGGCAGAAGGAAGATTGGTTAATTTAGGATGTGCAACTGGTCATCCATCATTTGTTATGTCTAATTCTTTTACAAATCAGGTTTTAGCTCAAATCGAACTATGGATTAATTCTAATAATTATGAAAACAAAGTATATATGTTACCCAAACATCTTGATGAGAAAGTTGCCAGATTACATCTAGAAAAAATAGGTGTTGAATTAGAAATATTACGAAAAGATCAGGCAGATTATATAGGCGTAAAGATTCAAGGGCCATATAAACCTGAATATTACAGGTATTAACTTAATAATTATTTATTCTAAGAACTTGTCCATTTAAATAACATGAATATTGCGTTAAAGACATTAGGGCAGGGCCATTTATAGCTAAGCCATTTTGATCTAAAAGGAAAGCTGAAGTGCAGCAATCGCAATAAGCAACTGTTGAGTTTATTGAGTCAATATATGAACATTGATCATTACATCTATACGTGCAGCTTCTGTCGTATGCTTTATATTCATTTGTAGAAAACCTATAGATAATAATTCCTTTGTTTCCTCCATTTATGAAAATTGAGTTTCCAGTTTGCTCTAAACCTTTATAAGCTTCATTTGTAAGGATTAATTCTTTACTTACATAAACATCATTGCAGTAATCTTGTTTTGAATCACAACTTATAATTATCAAAACAAATATTATAATAATTAGTTTTTTCATGTATGCAATTTTAGTAAAATAAATGGTTTAATATAATCTAAAACTATTAAAAATATTTATATATTTACACCCTTTTATAGAAACAATATTTTAAATCAAAAAGTATTATGTTTAGAAAAATTTATTTGACAATTGCATCAGTCTTAATTTCGATTTTGTCTTTTGCACAAACAGGTACGCTTAAAGGTGTCGTGACTAATACGATGACTGGCGAACCTATTCCTTTTGCTAATTTAATTATTGAGAGAAATGGAAATCAACAAGGGGGTACAGCTACTGATTTTGATGGAAATTATACAATTAAGCCTATTGAGCCAGGAACTTATACTATTAAAGCAACTTGTGTTGGTTTTGGAACTATAGAAGTTACAGGAGTTATTATTTCAGCAAATAAAATTACTTTTCAAGATATCAAGTTACAAGAAGGAATTGCGATTGGAGAGATTAAGATTATTGAATATAAGAAACCACTACTTGATCAAGATAATTTATCTGGAGAAACTAAGACTTCAGAAGAAATTGTTGCTTTGCCAACTAGAAGTGTTGCTTCTGTAGCTGCTAGTACTGCTGGTATTTATCAGGAAGATGAAGGAGATGATGTAAATATTAGAGGTTCAAGAGATAATGCTACTACATATTATATTGATGGTATTAAGGTAAGAGGAGCTAAATCTGTGCCTACATCAAGTATAGAGCAGATTACTGTTGTAACAGGAGGATTAAGCGCTAAATACGGAGATGCAACAGGAGGTATTATCTCAATAACAACGAAAGGCCCTTCTAGCAAGACGTTTGGTTCCGTAGAATTTGAAACTTCTTCTCTCTTTGATGATTATAATTATAATTTATTGGGATGGACAGTATCTGGTCCTATTTATAAAAGGAATGGAAAATCTGTTATTGGTTATTTTTTGTCTGGGGAAGCTAGATCTGTAGATGATCAGGACCCTTCAGCTATTGGCATGTGGAAAGTAACTGATGAAAAACTTTCTGATTTAAAAAGTAATCCTCTTATCTTCTTAGAACAAGGGGGTATTAAAGCAAGTGCTACTTTTTTAGAGCAGAGTGATTTTGAGAATGTGCAGGCAAAGTTAAATTCAAATGATAAACGCTTGTCATTACAAGGTAAACTTGACTTCAAACCTAGCAAGAACACCTTTTTAACTATTGGGGGTTCTTATTTTATGAAAGGAAGTAATGAATATGGTAGATGGTATTCTATGATGAATGCTGACAATAACCATTATAGAACTGAGAATACATATAGGTTTTTTGGAAAGATAACACAAAAGTTTGGCTCAGAAGAATCTAATAAGGAAGCTAGTTCTTCTAGTGTTAAGAATGTATTTTTAACTATTCAAGGTGATTATACAAATTATAGCAGAACAGGTGGTGATGCTGATAATAAGGATAAGTTATTCCAATATGGTTATGTTGGTAAGTTTGAAACATATAAAGCTCCTACATTCCAAAATGGATCAATATGGGATTCTATTAATAAAATAGCTTATACTGGACAAATGTTAACAGGATGGGCAGATACACTCCTTATGTTTGAAGGTTCAGATATAAATCCTGATTTAAGAAATTATACTGATGCTTATTATGATTTATTTGCTCAGGAGTACTTAAGTTCTTTTACTTTAGGAGGAGCATATGGTAATGATGGGGTAATTAGAACACAGGGTGATTTACAAGGTATTGGTTTAACAAACGGTATGAAACCAGCTTCAGTATATTCACTTTATGCAAATAATGGAGATTGGTATAGTTATTATTGGTCAGACAAGAAGACACAAACAACATTTAAGGCTTCTGGTTCCGCAGATATTAAAGATCATGAGCTTTCTTTTGGTTTTGAATTTGAACAAAGAAAGGATGCTTATTGGCAATTTAATACTTATAGGAACTTATGGGGTCTTATGAGACAACAAACAAATAAACATATATTAGAATTAGATCTTAGTAAACCATTGCCAGTATATTCAAATGGAGTATATCAAGATACTGTAGAATTTAATAGATTATTTGTTGAAAGTGAGCAGTCAACTTTTGATAAAAATTTAAGAGACAAGTTAATGACAGATGGCGTGTTAGATATTTATGGTAATCCTATTGATACAGCTACATGGATTGATATAGACAGGATAGATCCTTCATATTTTTCTATAGAAATGTTTAGTCCAGATGAACTGTTAAATAACAGTACTGAGTATGCGTATTATTATGGTTATGATATATATGGAAATGAATTAGTTACTAATCCTACATTAAAAGATTTTTTTGAAGAAGAGGATAAAAATGGTAATAAAACCAGAAAAATTGCTGCTTTTCAACCAATCTATACAGCAGGATATATTCAAGATAAGTTTGCTATAGAAGATCTTATTTTTAATATTGGGTTAAGGATAGACAGATATGATGCAAATCAAAAAGTTTTGAAAGATAAATATTTGTTATATCCAGCATATACTAGAGGAACAGAACTGTCTGACCCAACGAATATTATTAATACAACTAATCATCCATCTAATATTGGTAGTGACTATGTGATATATGCAGATGATGTAGCTAACCCATCAACAATTGTTGGATATAGAGATGGCGATGATTGGTATGATGCAACAGGAAGGCAAATATCAGATCCAACATTACTTTCAGAAGCTGCTGGAGGAGCAATTGCACCTTATTTAGGAGAAACAGTTGCACTAAATGCAGCATCAGGAGACATAGGAGCATCATTAGATGAGGTGTTTGAAGATTATACGCCAGAGTTAATTTTCATGCCAAGAATCGCATTTTCTTTTCCTATTTCTGATGAGGCACAGTTTTTTGCTCATTATGATGTTTTAACACAAAGACCACCTTCGTACAATAGACTCGATCCTGTAGGATACCTGTTTTTAGCGAATGATGTTGGAGCAACAATTAATAATCCAAATCTTAAGCCAGAGAGAACTATAGATTATGAGTTAGGTTTTGCAAAGACACTTTCATTAAGATCTGCACTTAAAATATCAGCTTTTTATAAAGAAATGAGAGATATGATTACGAAAATAAATGTTATATCTGCATATCCAGCACAGTATTATAGTTATGGTAATTTAGATTTTGGTACAGTAAAAGGATTTTCGATAAATTATGATTTAAGAAGAACCAATAATGTACAGCTTGGAGCAAATTATACTTTACAGTTTGCAGATGGAACTGGTTCAGAGACGGATGGTGATGTTAACTTAGTTGAAACAGGGCAACCAAATTTAAGAACGACAATTCCTTTAGATTTTGATCAAAGACATAGCCTTTCAGCTACAGTAGACTATCGTTATGGATCAGGTAAAGATTATAATGGTCCAGTATGGTTTGGAATGAAGGTATTACAAAATGCAGGTGCAAATATTAGAATGGATGCAGGTTCTGGAACACCATATTCCAGACAGTCCAATATTACCCAGGAAGCAGCTTCAGGTATTAATGATAGATCTACCCTTAGTGGAAGTTTAAATGGGTCTCGACTTCCTTGGCAATTTAAACTTTCAGCAAAATTAAATAAAGAGTTTGAAATAAAATGGAATGATAAAAAATCTTCATTTGTTAATATATACGTTCAAGTTCAGAATCTTCTTAATGCTCAAAATGTTATTAATGTTTATCGAGCAACAGGTAATCCAGAAGATGATGGATATTTAACAGCTGCAGCTTCACAAAATGCAATTAATGCACAAAATGATCCGGATGCTTTTAGAACATTATATACAATGAAGGTTAATAATCCTTCTAATTACGCTATGCCTAGAATGTGGAGGGCAGGTTTAAGTATAGAATTTTAATTTATATTTTATAGAAAATATTATGAACAATAAAATGAAAAAAATAATTACCAGTATATTTATAGTGCTTTTATCATTTACTGTAATAGCAAAAGAAAATATTTTTAATCCAGCAAATACTGTAGTTAATACTAGAGTTGCTTCAGGTTGTGCGGCATCATTGACAAAAACAGATTTAGATGTTAATAATATAAGAGCAACTATCATGGGTGCTGGTGATATGTGGTGGGATTTAGAAGACGCACAATATGAAGTGCCAAAAGGTAGTAATAAAAACTCATTATTTGCAGGAGCTTTATGGATTGGAGGAGTTGACGATGGAGGGAATTTAAAAGTTGCTGCAATGACATATAGACAGGGTGGTAGTGATTTTTGGACAGGACCTTTAGATGAGGCAACAGCTACAATAGAGCCTGAAGAGTGTGTAGCATGGGATAAGCATTTTAAAATAACTAGAGCTGAGGTAGAGGAGCATAGAGCGCGACAAGGAGTTGATCCTACTTATAGTATGCCAGAATCTATAGAGAACTGGCCTGCTTATGGAAATATTGAAAATGCTGGTTTTAGACAATTAGCTCCATTTAAGGATGTTGATGGTAATGGTGTTTATTCACCAACAGGTGGAGATTATCCAGATTATAATGTCACAGGAACTGATTCAACTGCTGAATTATATGGAGATGAAACATTATGGTGGGTATTTAATGATAAAGGAAATATTCATGCAGAGAGTGAGGCAGACCCTCTAGGATTAGAGATTCATGCACAAGCGTTTGGATTTGAAGCAGATAATGAGTTGAATGATATGACATTTTATAACTATAAAATAATTAATAGATCTACACAACCTTTAAATGATACTTATTTTGGACAATGGGTTGATCCTGATTTAGGATATTATTTAGATGATTATGTTGGATGTGATGTGTCAAAAGGGTTAGGTTATTGTTATAATGGAGATGCAGAAGACGAAGGAGGTTCTGGTTATGGGTTTAATCCACCAGCAATTGGAGTAGATTTTTTCCAGGGACCAATAGCAGATCCAAATGACGGAATAGATAATGATAGGGATAGTGTTATCGATGAGCCTGGTGAAGAAATCATTATGTCTAAATTTGTATATTATAATAATGATTTTACTGTAATAGGTAATCCTTCAGAAGGAATTCATTTTTATAATTATCTACGAGGTATTTGGAAAGATAATTCAAAAATGACTTATGGTGGAGATGGTCATGGAACTGGAACGGGGGCAACACAAGATGAATGTGATTTTATGTTTCCAGGAACAACAGATCCGAAATTCGCAGGCCAAGAATGGACTGAGGTTACAGCAGGAAACCTTCCAGCAGATAGAAGGTTTTTACAATCTGCAGGACCATTTACATTGCAGCCAGGAGCAGTCAATGAAATAACAACTGGTGTAGTTTGGGCTAGAGCAAAATCAGGAGGGCAAACAGCATCAATTAATTTAGTTAAAGTGTATGATATTGAGGCGCAGGCATTATTTAATTCAAATTTCAATATTTTAAATGGTCCAGATGCTCCGGATTTAGATATTAGAGAATTAGATCAAGAAATAATTATTACTTTATCTAATGGTATTACATCAAATAATCAGAATGAATCATATTTTGAGAAAGACCCTTATATTCAGCTTGCAACGAATTTAATTAATTCTCCTAATTATGAATTTCAAGGTTATATGGTTTATCAGTTAAAAAATTCAACCGTTTCTCAGACTGATTTAGCTGATCCAGATTTAGCACGTTTAATATTTAGATCCGATATTAAAGATGGTTGTCGAGAGATTGTTAATCATTATAAAGATCAAGATTTAGGAGTTTGGACACCTGTAGTTGAGGTGTCAGATTTATTGAGCGATGGAGTGCAAGGAGGTGTTGATGAAGGAACACAATATTCTTTTAGAGTCACAGAAGATAAATTTGCGTTATCTAATACAACATTGATAAATCATAAGACATATTATTTTATGGCTGTTGCATATGGTTATAATCCTGCTGAGGAGAATGTTAATCCTTATGATCCAAATTCAGAAGGTTATGACGGTAAGAACCAGCCTTTTATAAGAGGGAGAAGGAATATTGAGGTATATCATGCTATTCCTCATTCAGTAGATTATGATTATAATGGTGTAAATGTAAACTCTTCATATGGAGATGGAGTAGAGATTACAAGAATACAAGGATCTGGTAATGGAGGAAATGATTTGGATTTCACTAAAAACACATTTGATCAAATCTTGTCAAGTGATAATCATAGAAGCTTACATCCTACTTATGAATCTGGTAAAGGACCTGTTAAGATACAAGTTGTAGACCCGTTAAAGATACCAGAAGGAAGTTATATTTTACGATTTGAGAACCCTGTTACTGAAGGCTTAGGAAGTGCAAGCACTCCTCAAACTTTTGCTAGTTCTTATAGCAGGTGGACTTTACGAGATTCTATTACTAATCAATTAATAACTCAATCTAATAACGACATTACTCTTGGTAACGAAACATACATCCCTAGTTTAGGAATTAGTATAGAGGTTAAACAGAGTCAACAACCAGGAGCAGAAAACAATAGTGATGATAATATCGGATTTATTTCTGGTACACTTGAATTTGATAACTCTACTGATAGATGGCTTACTGGAGTTCCAGATACTGATGATGAATCAGGTTTCTTTTCATTATGGGGATTAAATTGGATTAGAGCAGGATCTTATGCAAATACTGAAACTCCACAGCTAGATGATTATAATTCAGATAAAGATCCAACTGGTGTTTTTGAATCAGTGGTTGAAGCAAATTTAACGGTTAATTATACTAATGTGCCATTTGTGGGAGAGTTTTCTATTCCGGCTAGTGGAGGAACATGGGCTCCATATACATTTGTGTCATATTTTCAAGATGGTCCAGGATTAATGAATGCAGTTACTCAACAGCATAATATAGAGATATTGAATTCTGTTGATATTGTTTTTACTAGTGATAAATCTAAATGGACTAGATCTTGTGTCGTAGAGTCTCAAGATAATCCAGAATTATCTATTATGAATGCAAAAAAGATGGGTCTTAGACAAAGTCCTTCTGTTGATAAGGATGGAAACCCAGACAATACAGGAACTATGGGTATGGGCTGGTTTCCAGGCTATGCGATTGATATAGAAACTGGAGAGAGATTGAATATTATTTTTGCAGAAGATTCCTGGCTTGCCTCTGAAAATGGTAATGATATGTTATGGAATCCAACTTCTAATTTAGTTACAGAAGATTTTCCTCGATTCACACCTCCCTGGAATCCTAATTTTACGGCATTTTCTGGAGGTAGCTATTTGCTTGGAGGAAAACATTTTATATATGTGGTTAATGGAAAATCTTGGGTTAAGGGAACAGATGATTACATAAATGGAAACTATCAATCTTTAGATAATTCTCCAAGTTATGATTCTTGTGCTTGGGTTTATGATTTGTTAGCTAATTCTACAAATTTAGTTCAAGGACAACAAAAAGTATTTAAGAATGTTAGTTGGGTAGGATTTCCTTTATTAAAGCAAGGGAAAACACTTCCAACAGAATCAAATCCAAATGATGCTAGGGTTAAATTAAGAGTTTCTAAGCCATTCCAACAATATGCTAATATAAATCCTCAATATATATTAACAGTAGATCAAGCATTGGAAGAAGGAGTTACTTATTTTGTCCCTTATTTTAACACTACTACTTATGGTACACCTTCATCAGCACCTAATTTAAGCAATACATGGGGTGGAGTGCCTGTTGTTCATGATGGAAATACTTATGAACCAGGAACTTTATTTAAAGCAACTACCACCTCTTTTTCATCAGCACAATTTGGAATAAATGCTCCTAAAACAAGAGTGATTAGATATGAAAATCTAAATGATATAGATACAATCAATCCATTTAGCCCTACTTATAGCTTTAATACAATGAGTATTGCACCAAATAAGAATTTAATTACTGCTGCCGAAGATAAAGTAAAGGACATAAATGTTGTTCCAAATCCATATTATGGATATTCATCATATGAAACTAATCAGATTGAAAATACAATTAAAATAACTAATTTACCTCAAAGAGCAGATATCTCAATATTTACAGTTAGCGGTACATTAGTTCGTACGATTAAGAAGGATGATAGTATGGCTTCAATAGATTGGGATTTAAAGAATGAATCTGGAGTGCCCATTGCAAGTGGATTATATATTATTCATGTACGCACTAAATTATGGGATAAAAATAAAAAGGAAGTTGTAGAAAAAGATAAAATAATTAAATGGTTTGGAGCATTACGACCTATAGATTTAGATACATTCTAGAAAAAAGAAATAGATGATGACAAATATTATACATATGATACAAATTAATAAGTCGCTAAGATATTTGCTAATTATTTTATTAGCAATATCACCTTTTAATAATCAAAATTACGCTGGTAACCCTCAGAGAGCAGGACAAGCAGGAGCATCAGAATTATTAATTAACCCATGGGCAAGAACATCTGGTTGGGCAGGTTCTAATGTGGCTGGAGTTACAGGTGTAGAAGCTATTTATTCTAATGTAGCAGGATTAGCATTTACAGAAAAAACAGAACTTATATTTACTCAGACTTCTTGGCTTCAGTATGGGAGTAAAATGTTTAGTTCAAATGACGCGGTTAGTAATATTAGTTCTTTTGGTTTTTCTCAAAGAGTTGGTGAATCTGGAGCTATTGGATTAGCTGTTATGAGTATGGATTTTGGAGAAATAGAGATTACAACTACTGATTTGCCGGATGGAGGCATAGGAACATATTCTCCAAAATTTATGAATATAGCCGCCTCTTATTCTCATATATTTTCTAATAGTATATATGGAGGATTTACAATTAAAATGATTTCTGAACAGATTTCAAATTTAGGAGCAACAGGTGTTGCATTAGATGCAGGTATACAGTATATTACAGGAAAAAAAGATAATTTAAAGTTTGGTATAGCTTTAAAAAATGTTGGTCCAAGGATGGCATTTACAGGAGATGGATTGTCTTTTAGAGGTATTGTGGGTGATGATGATGATTATAAAATGACTGTAGAGCAAAGATCTGCAGAATTTGAATTGCCTGCCTTGCTTAATTTAGGTTTATCATATGATATTAATTTCAATAGACATAGATTAACAGGAGCAGGAGCATTTACGTCTAATTCTTTTCAAAATGATCAATACCGTTTAGGGTGTGAATATTCATATAGAGAAATGTTTATGGTACGTACAGGTTATACGTATGAGGAAGGTATAACTAATCCAGAAACTAGAACAACAGCTCTTAGAGGTCCTTCTGGAGGTTTTACTATTAAATTACCTATGGGAAGTAGCGGTACAACTTTTGGTTTAGACTATTCTTACCGACATACAGATCCATTTCAGGGATCTCATAGTATTGGAGCAAGAATTAATCTATAGTTTTAGATAATAAATATTTTTTAAAGATTTTCAGATATGGATAATGTTATTTATTTATCACAAGAAGGGTATGATGACTTAAAGAATGAATTAAATAATCTAATTTCAGTACAAAGACCCTCTATCATCAGACAAATTGCAGAAGCTAGAGATAAAGGTGATCTTTCAGAAAATGCTGAATATGATGCAGCAAAGGAAGCGCAAGGATTATTAGAAGCAAAAATTGCTAAATTAGAGGCTGATTTGAGTAAGTCTAGAGTTTTAGATGATTCAAATTTGGACACATCTGTTGTACGTCTACTTACAAAAGTAAAAATAAAAAACTTAGATAATAATTTGGAATTGACATATGCTATTGTTTCTGAATCTGAAGCAGATTTGGCTTCTAAGAAAATTTCTTCTTCTTCTCCTATTGGAAAAGGGCTTCTAGGAAAGAAAGAAGGAGAGAAAGTTTCTATTAATGTTCCTAATGGTATAATTAATTTTCAGATTATTTCTATATCTAATTTATAATGAATATTTTCTCAAAAATTATTAATGGAGAAATTCCTTCATATAAGATTGCTGAAGATTTAAATCATTTAGCCTTTTTAGATATTAATCCTTTACAAAAAGGCCATGCACTTGTTATTCCAAAAGAATCAGTAGATTATATTTTAGATTTAAAAAAAGATAGTTACAACCAGTTATGGTCTTTTGCTAATAAAGTAGCAAAAGCTATGGATAAAGTCATTGATTGTAAACGTATAGGTATAAGTGTTGTTGGATTAGAAGTTCCACATGTACATATCCATTTAATACCAATAAATAAAGTATCTGATATGAGTTTTGATAAAGAAAGACTAATAATGAGTGATAAAGATTTTAGAGATATTTGCAAATTAATTAAATCTGCTATTTAATTTTATCTGGATTATTTTTTATAAAGGAGCTCCATCCTGAGTAATTATTTTTTTCTTTAAGATTATTTTTTTGAAAATAATGACATACAGCTGCTGCCAAACCATCTGATGCATCTAAGTTATCAGGCATTTTTTTAATATTTAGAATTGATTGAAGCATTGCTGATACTTGTTCTTTAGAAGCATTTCCATTTCCAGTAATTGCCATTTTAATTTTCTTCGGAGCATATTCAAATATGGGCACTTCTCTATATAATGCTGCAGCTATTGCTACTCCTTGAGCTCTACCTAGCTTTAACATAGATTGAACATTTTTTCCAAAAAATGGAGCTTCTATTGAAAGCTCATCAACATGAAATTTTTCAATTAGTTGTAATGTTCTTTCAAATATCTTTTTCAATTTTAATTCATGTGATTTTTGTTTCACTAACTGAAGAGTACCAACTTCAATTATATTCATCTTATTATTTTTGATATGAATCAAACCATAACCCATTATATTAGTTCCTGGATCAATACCTAATATAATTTTATCTTTTTCCAATTGTTATTTTGTATAATTGTAATTACAAAACTACACAATGAAAACTAAAAAAGCCATTAGCTTTTTATTAAAGATTACCATTGTATTCTTTGCTGTATTATTTTTGTATAATCAAATATCTGTTAAACTTTCAGATAAAAATTTCATAGGATTAAATATTCTCCAAGACATTAGAAAAAATACATTATATATATTTTTAGTATTTGTTATGATGTTATTTAATTGGGTTTTAGAGGCGTTAAAATGGAGGTT
>MDTG01076005.1_pt1 | contig 17932 bp, 18 predicted proteins | sample 811421 | NCBI WGS metagenome assembly MDTG01 (sample SAMN05326645, study PRJNA326480) | marine metagenome | isolation source: seawater | place: Pacific Ocean: South East | collected 2011 | reverse complement strand
TAGTTTTAAAGACGATATTAAAACTATTGATCCAATTTTTAGATTAATTTTTCAAATAATATTAGTTTATCTCTCGTTAACTCTGTTTCCTATTAACTCAATACCTATTCAGAGTAAAATAAGTTTTATCTTTTTTACATTTGTTTGGATTTATATAATTAATATTTCAAATTTTATAGATGGTTCCGATGGTTTTTTGGCAATAAATTTTTTGTTTGTAGCAATTAATACATTATTATTTAAATTTATTACAGATACAAATATTTTCAGCTATTATGTTGTTATCTTAATTATTCCAAGTGTACTTATATTTTTTCTATTCAATAAGCCCCCAGCGAAAATTTATATGGGGGATGCAGGAAGTATAGCGTTAGGATATATTACAGGTTTTATATTTATTGAAATCGTATTTACTCAAAATTTTGGAATTGCAATTTCTATAATTTCTTACATGCTATGTGATTGTACTGTTTCACTTATTAAAAAAATGAGAAAAGGTTATATGCCTTGGAAGGGTCTCTATGATTACTATTTTTTAATTCCTGTTCTAAAAAGTAAAAAAAACCATAAGAAAGTTCTATATTGTATTTTTATATTTCACATTTTAAATACAACAATTATATTAATTCAGTTATATACAGGCTATGAATTATTTTTCATATTCAGTTTAATATTGTCATTTATTACTATGGGAATTTTTAAAAATTCAATTAGATAACTAAATTTCTATATTACGAAAATAATATTTTAGAAAAATTTACAAATAATTAATTAAATATTTCATTTTATCTTAAATTATTAACTCAATATTTATTTTTATTACAATAATTTAATTATTGTCTAATACTTTTTTTAATGAGTCCGAAAAATATTTAATGTTGGTAATATCATTAGAATAGAGCTCGCCCACTATTGAATTTTCATAAATTTTTTTAAAAAAGTGCTGATTTTTTTTCTTATTCACATTTTTAGTTTTTTTGAAACGAGAAAAATTATATTTTTGAAGACTTTCTATATTTATAGGGCCCTCGCTGAGTTTATAGTGACTATAAAATGAGTGAGTTAAAGATATTACCATATTTCCTGATAATATTGCTTCAAATCCTGCTTTTGAGTTAAGTGTGATTACCCCTAATGATTTACTAAAAATATCAAAATTATTCATTTTTGGATTTAGAAATATTAAATTTTGATTATGTAAAAGTTTTTTTAGTTTTAGTGCTCCAATTCTGGCAGGATGTTCTTTAATACAAATATATAAATCTTTATTTTCTTTATAAATTTTACAAATTTTATTAATAAGAATTATTTGGTTTTGGTATTCTGTTGCTCTTAATGTCAAAGCAAAATCATTGGGTACATGTAATGGAAAATAAATAAAGTTTTGTGGTAATTTATTAATGTAATGTTTTTTAAACACAATGAAACTTAATATTTCACTTAAATATTTTTGCAAGGTATTAAAATTTTGATAGAAAACAAATTCATATTTTAAAAATGTTTTTAGATAGATTTTGTAAAAAAATCGAAATAAATTTCTAAATGTAATGAACTTTTTTATAGGTGCTTGAAAATGCAACTTGTCTTTTATTGGTATAACCAATTTTTTTTTTGACACAATATGGTGTAATAAATTACTTAGATCTAAATCTGAAATCTTTGAATATTTTTTTTTTGCACTAAAATCTGTAAAACTATCCTCTATACAATGCAATCTACCGGAAAAAAAAGAAGGTTCTAGGAAATAATGTTTAATTCCATTTTTTTTACAGAAAAAAAAAATAGATAGGTTTTGAATAAATCCACCAAGCTCTTGAAATATGATTAGATTATTATTTTTGAATGTATCCTCAAGTTTAATTAAATAAAAAGTTAATTTACATAATATAAGATAAGAATTTTTTGTTTCTGAATTCAAAATTTCGTGATTTAAAGTTTTTTTTAAGTTTGTAATTTCATATTTCCTTAAATAAATTTTAATTAATTTAAGATTTATGATTTTTTTTTTAAAAGTTAAATCAATTAAATATTTTTCGGCATGTTTTTTTGTACTTTCATTGTCAAAAGCTATTATTGATTTATAATTTATTTTTAATTTTTTGGAAACATTGATCCAAAATTCTGTCTGATTATTTGCAAGTGAACTAAAAATAACTTTTTTTTCAACCATTATTTTTAAAATAACTTCTTAAAATATTTCTAAATTCAGAATTAAAATTTTGATTGTGTAAAAAAATTTTTTTTTTTTTTTAAAAGAATTAGATTTATAGAATTAGAAGATGCTTTTTTATCTGATTTAATAATTTTTAGGAATTTTGTTTCATTTATTTTTTTAAGAGGAAAGTTTTGAGTAATAATTTTAGTGATTGAATTTATTTCTAGATAATCTTTCAGACTAATAAATTTTTTTTTGTATGAAATATAATTTGCAATATTGATCCCGTGTGCAACAGAAATACCATGAGGTATTTTATAATTTGTATAAGCTTCAATTGCATGGGCAAAAGTGTGTCCATAGTTTAGCAATTTTCTTTTACCTTTGTCAAACTCATCAATTTCAATAAATTTTTTTTTAATTTTAAGAGATTTTAATATTATTTTTTTTAATATACTTATATTTTTTTTAGATTTAATAAAATTTAGTTTATAATAATTAAAATCTTTTCTATCGAATACAAAATAGTGCAACATTTCTCCAATACCTGACCAGAATAAATTGTTATCTAATGTTCCTAAAAACTTAGTGTCTAAAAATATTTCGGACGGTGGATAAAATGTTCCAATTTGATTTTTTTTTCCGTTTAAGTTGATGGAACTTTTGCTTCCAATACAACTATCTCCTTGGGACTCTAATGTTGTTGGTATGAAATACCACTTGATACCCCTAAAATAAATTGACGCAATAAAGCATGATATATCTTGAACTACACCACCACCGATAGCATATATTTTAAAGTTTTTATTAACTTTTTTTTCACTAAATTTAGTTAAATATCTGGTTATCATGGAAAAATCCTTGGATCTCTCGTTTGCTGTAATTATCAATTTATTTTTATTTTTGATAAATTTTTTCAAATTAGGATAAAGCGATATAAGTTTTTTATCCAAAATAAAAATACATTCTTGAGTAAAATTTTTCTTTAAGAAATTATTAAAATCAAAATTAATAACTTTGTAAATGCCTTTGTAAGATTTAATACTTATCATTTTGCTAAAAAAAAATAAAAATGTAATTTTTGGTTTTAGATATATATAATAATTTCATATTTGGGTTAATTCAATTTTCAATTCTCTTTTAAACATAATCTTTCATTCTACCATATTTCATTTAGTCTAAATTTTTGAAATTTTGTTTTATTATTTTTGCTTTTATTATTGAAAATTAATCCAAACTTTTTTTCACTATCAAAATTTTTTGTAAACGAATTGTAAATATATTTAAGTTTAGGCCATTTTGAATAAATTTTTTTTTGCAAATCATTTTCAAATAAAAATATTTCATTTTTGTAAAATGCACCATATATTAAAGACGTTGAATGAAAAGATACGATAGTATGAGCTTGTGTCATAAAATTGTGAATTGATCCATTAGAAAAATCAAAGCTAAATTTTTTGAGATTTTCACAATAGTTATCTAAAAAATCTGTTTCTAAAGTTGAAGGATGTAATCTATATAATATATTATAACCATTTAAAAAAAGTTTTTTAGATAGATTAATCATAAATAAGTTTTCTTCATATGAATTAATATAATAGTCGCTATTTATTAATTGTTTTCTGTTTTTTTTTTTGATGAATGGTCTAAATAAAAAACCTATAGTCTGATTTTTTTTATATCTCTGTTTTAGGTTTTTAATTTGATATCTCCACAATTTGTTCGATGCTGGAAAGCCAATATATTTACACTTTTGCTTGTTGATATTTTTGGTTTTCCATGGATTACTTTTTTTATTTGAAAGTATAAGTTTATAGTCAAAATTTACCGAGAGATTGCTATCAACAATTTCCTCATGTGAGCTTCTGTAATGTGGACCATGTGGAACATAATATATTGTAATTTTATTTTTTTGAATAATATCAAATATTGTTTTTTTAAAAAAAAGATTCTCAAATGATTTACAGTCTAGAAAAACTTTATCAAATTTACTTAAGTATTTTTCAAGTTTCCTATATTTAAAAAATATTTTATAGTCAAAAAAATTTTGAAAAATTTTAAGTAAATTTTTTTTTATTTTAAGTACTTGAGGTATTTTGGTAAATTGTGAAATATTCAAAACATTAAATTTATGAAAATTTATTGGCAGATTTTTTTTTATTTTGTTATAATTAGGATCCCATATTAAAAAATCTAATGAGTGTTTGTCGTATTTTGTTTTTTTAAAATAATATGGATAAATATAATCAATGCAGTTAGTACCTTTAAAAATAATATGTAAAAATTTTTTTTTATATTTGGACATAAATAATGAATATTAAAATTGTTTTATACAATTAACAAAAGTACATAATAATTTATAGTTCTTTTCATAAATTAGTTAATTAAACTTTAAGATAATAATCACAATATATTATCTATCTTAAAAATATTTGTAGTTTAAATATTTATATATCATTAATATTATTGTTTTCATTTAAAGAAAAAGATGCACATATAAAATATTGTGAAAAAAATTAATGTAGGAATCTTAGGTTTTGGAAAGATTGGAAAAATTAGGTATGAGCAACTAAAAAAATTTAAAAATGTAAATATAGTTTGTGTCTATGATAAGGATGTAAAAATACTATCTAAGCAATATCCAAAAATCCTCTTTTCAAAAACTATTAACAATTTTTTTTCAAAAAATATTGATGCAGTAATTATTTCAACATTTACAAATAGTTTGGCAAAATACACAAAAATATGTTTAAGAAAAAATATACATGTGTTTTGTGAAAAACCACCTGCTGTAAATTATAAAGAGCTACTAAAAATAAAACCTTTACTAAAAAAAAGTAAATCTAAGCTTAAATACGGATTTAACCATAGATATCATTCATCTGTTATTGAGGCTAAAAGCTTAATACAAAAAAAGAATTTTGGAAAATTACTTTGGATACGTGGAATTTATGGAAAAGCAGGTAGTGTTGATTATAACAAAAATTGGCGAAACTTCAAAAAAATTTCTGGAGGAGGAATTCTTTTAGATCAAGGGATACATATGTTAGACTTAATTCTTTTTTTCTCAAAATCAGAAATACAGAAAATTTACTCTTTGCTTACAACATCTTTTTGGAAAATTAAACCAGAGGACAATGCTTTTTTAATAATGAAAAATAAAAAAGGTATTGTAAGCTTTCTTCATTCTTCAGCGACGCAATGGAAACATACTTTTAAGTTAGAATTATATTTTGCTAAAGGATATATAATATTAGAAGGTTTAAATACACCGACAGGAAGTTATACCCCAGAAACAATAATTTTTGCAAAAAGATCTAGTGAGAATATAAAAAAAAATATGGGTAAACCAAAAGAAACTAAAATGGTTTTTAAAAAAGACAACTCTTGGTTTCTTGAACTTAAAGAATTTATCAATGCTATTATTTTCAATAAAAAAATTTTACATGGTGCGTATCTGGATGCTGTAAATGTAATGAAATTGATAAATAAAATATATAACTCAAAGAGATATAAATGGAGTTGATAGGCGTTACATCAGTTTCATTTAGTAAAAATAAACAACTGGTAAATGAATTAAAGTTAAAATTTCCAAAAGCGAAAATAATTTTATCAACCACCAAATGCTCAAGACATAAACTCATTCATTTAGTGAAAAAATGCAACAGGATAATTGTTGGATTAGACGTAATTGATAAAGAGATTATTTTTTATGCAAATAAATTGCATACAATATCAAAATTTGGTGTTGGATTAAATAATATTGATATAGAAGAATGTAATAAAAAAAAAATCACAGTAAATTATACTAAAGGAGTAAATAAAAGATCAGTTAGTGAACTGGTAATATCATCTGCTATTTCATTGAGTAGAAATTTATATAATAGCAACATTCAACTTAAAGACGGGAAATGGATTGTAAAAGGTGGGGAGAATCTTTCTAGTAAAAAATTTGGAATTATAGGATTTGGAAATATCGGACGAGATCTCGCAAAAATTTTAGGTCCATTAGATTGTAAGATCTATTATAATGATATTTTAAAGTTAAAAAATATTTCAAAAAAATATATTTCAAAATCAAAAAAATTTATATACTCGCAATGTGATTTTATATCAATTCATTTACCGCTAACAAAAAAAACTAAAAATTTAATTAATAAAAATAATTTAAAAACTATGAAAAAAAATTCAATCTTAATAAATACATCGAGAGGAGGTATTATAAACGAAAAGGATTTATTTATTTACTTAAAAAGAAAAAAAATAAAAGGTGCAATATTAGATGTCTATGAAAATGAACCATTTTTAAACAAAAATATTCTTAATCTTGAGAACCTTATAGCTCTTCCTCATATTGGAGGTAGTTCAAAAGAATCAATTTTAAAAATGGGTCGAGCATCAATAAAAAATCTTGAATCATGATAGTAATTTTGCCAATGAGAAAGGGCAGTAAGCGGCTCAAGAATAAAAATATTAAAAAAATTAATAAAAAACCTTTATACAAGATAACTATTAACAAACTTCTAAAAATTAAAGAAATTAAAAAAATTATAGTCACGACTGACTATAATTTTAAATTTTCAAATAAAAAGATTGTTGTACATAAAAGACCAAAGCATCTAACTTCAAATTGCAACATCAATAAGGTAATAAAAGATGTAATAGACAATTTTAAGTCGGAACATTACATACAATTACACGTTACAAGCCCGCTTCTTAAATCAAGTACTATAAGAAGGGCAATTTTATACTATAAAAAAAATTATATAAAATATGATACTCTGATAAGTGTAACACCTTTAAAAAAAAGGTTCTGGACAGATCAAATAAAACCACTAAATCACAAATTAAGCGATGCTCCTACTACACAAAATTTGAAATACATATATGAAGAAAACTCTGGGTTTTATATTTTTTCCTCGAAATCTTTTTTGAGATATAATAGACGTATCGGTGGCAGAATTAAACTTTTCAAAATAAGTAACCTTGAATCTTTTGATATCGACACGCAAGATGAATTCGACATAATCAAAAAAATATTAGAAAGTGAAAATAGTAAAAATTAAAAAAAAAATATTTTTTTCTGAGATATCAAAAGAGGTAATAAATATTTTTAATTACAAAAAAAAAATAATTAACATTTTTTTAACTGGTGGTGTCTCAGCAAAAAATCTTTATAAAAGTATCAGTAAAAATTCAAATAAAATTAATATTTTCTCAAAAGTTAATATATTTCAAACTGATGAAAGAATTTACGAAAGAAAACAAAATAAAAATTCAGAAAATATAAGTAAAAATTTAATTAATAAGATAAAAAATAAAAAAATGAATTTCTTTCCTATGAAAATCAATAGTAATAAGTTTATTAATAAATCTACTTACTATAATTGCTTTGAAAATCATATGATTGACTTAATAGTTCTTACCTTGGGCAATGACGGACATATAGCATCTTTATCAAGTGAAGACAGTAATATTTATAGTAATAAAAAAATTTGCTATACAAAATATAATTCAAAGTTAATAAATAGACTCTCAATTGGACCAAAGTTTTTAACAAAAGCAAGAAAAATATATGTTATTTCTAATGGAAAAAAAAAAATAGAAATGTATAAAATTTTAGAGAATAAAAATAAATATTATAAAAAAATAAATAAGATTTTAAATAAAGCTAAATTTTTTATTGATTAAATGTCTAGGAAAAATAATTTTTTTAAAAATACCATAGGAGCATGGATACAACTAGATTCAATTACAATTCTAAAGATAATCGAAACAAAAAAATTTGACTGGATATGCTTTGATTTAGAACATGGGTGTACAGATTTAAGAAATATTTCAAAATACTTGAATGTTTTAAGTTTAAGTAAAAAAAAAAAGTTAATTAGGATTAATGTAACAGAGATAGAAAAAATTCCATATTATTTGGATCAAGGTGTAGATGGTTTCATTATTGCAAATATAAGTAGAGCCGATCAACTTAAAACAAGCTTTGAATTATGTAATTATCCTCCACTAGGCAAAAGAGGATTGGGTTTTTCAATTTCAAATAATTTTAGTTTTCAAAATATTAAACTTAAATCGAAGCCATATTTAATACCAATTATTGAAAATAAAATGGCAGTTGAAAATATCAATGATATTTGCTCATTAAAGATAATAGATGGATTATTTATTGGACCTGCTGATTTATCGATGTCGTTGATTGGGAAAATTAATTTCAAAGACAAAGGTGTTAAAAGATGTATAGAAAAAATTTTAACTGTTTCAAAAAAAAAAAATATTTTATGTGGATCTCATTTAATTGAAAATGATAAAAAAAAAATTTCTAAAATGAAGAAAAAAGGATTTAGTTTTATAGCTTATTCTACTGACAGTTATGTTTTAAATAAGCACTACTCAATTTAGATTTTTAAATCATATATCTTTTAAGTATATTTTTTAATTCTTTTTTAGTAAGAAATTGATTTTGTGAGCTATTATATGATTTTCCTGGAAATATCTTTTTATATTTTGAATACCTTTTAAGTAAATTGTTTATTGATGGATTGCAAATAGCAAAATATTTTCCTAAATCATAAGTATTATATGTGTCAGAAACAGTAATCATTTCTTCATGCATTTTTTCCCCTTCTCTTAATCCTATAAATTTGATTTTTGAATTTGGTGAAATTGCTTTGGCTAAATCTGTTATTTTGTAACTAGGTATTTTGGGTACAAAAATTTCACCTCCAACCATATTTTTTATAGTCCATTCGACCATATTGATGCTTTCCTCTAATGTTATATTAAATCGTGTCATTCTTTTATCTGTAATATTTAATGGTTTATTTTTTTTTTTTAATTCACGAAATAGTGGAACGACAGAACCCCTGCTTCCAAAGACATTGCCATACCTAACTACTGAAAATTTAATTTTTTTTTTTCCGACTATATTATTTGCGGATGAAAATAGTTTATCTGAGCAAAGTTTAGTTGCTCCATAAAGGTTTATTGGTGCAGCAGCTTTATCGGTTGATAATGCTATAACTTTACTCACATTATTTGTTAAGCTTGCTTCAATAATGTTTTGAGCTCCTATCACATTTGTCTGTATAAACTCAAAAGGATCATATTCTGCCACTGGCACTTGTTTTAGTGCTGCTGCATGTACAACAATATTAACATCTTGTAATGCTCGTTTGAGCCTTGTGCCATCTCGCACATCTCCTATAAAAAATCTAATTTTATCAATTTTTTTTTTTTCGATAGAATTCTTTAATTCATATTGTTTTAATTCATCTCTACTAAAAATTATTACTTTTTTAACATTTGTGTGCTTTGTCAAAATTCTATTAAGAAAACTTTTACCGAAGCTTCCTGTGCCACCAGTGATTAGAATTGTTTTATTTTTAAAAATATTTTTTTGCATTTTCCCTCTTTTGAAGATAAAAAATATTACCTTTCTTTAAAATTTTGATTTCTTTAGAAATTTTTTTTTGTATCATGCTTATATTAATTGTTTTAGATTTTAAAGCTTCAAAAAAAAATTTTCCTTTAATTTTAGCAATTAAATTAATATATAATTTCTCTGGTAATATTTTTCTGATTAAAAATTTTAAATAAGTCTTCATAGGTAACAATTCAAATAATTGTTTTTTTTTGGATTTTTTTTGTAGCTCGTTTAATATATCTAAAAAATTTTTATTTTTATTTTTATTTTCCTTCCCAAAAAAATATTCTATTTTTTTATCATGAACATAAGTTTGATCATATGAATCGGATTTAATATAATCTATCGCATCAGATATTGACTCTGATTTATGACCAATATTATTTGCCAAATTAAATACGTATTTATGTTCTCTCTTAATCCAATGAAGATTTAAAATTGGGACTTTCATGTAGTAAGCTTCAATTGCTGTAGTACAGTCAAGGTGGATTAATAATTTTGCATTTTGAAGTGTTTCTGAAGATGATAAATTATTATCTAATTTAACGTTTTTATATTTTAAACATAATTTGTAATATACTTCATCATCTTCAAAAGGATGGGGCCTTATCACAAAACTTTTATTTGGAAATTCTCTAAAAATCACTGATAAAATTTCTAAAAATTTTTTTTTTCTCTCATTAATTTCTGCTAGCTCTTCTACAATCTGTTTTTTACTAATAAGTCCAATTTTTAAAGCATCCTCGTATTCTTTATTTGCTGATTTGTTAAATTTTGGAGATATACTTGCAAAATTAGTGTTAATTAATATAAATTTTTTATCTCTACTAGATACTTTTTTATAGCGTATATATCCTCCAACTCCACTTTTGAATGATGGGCTTAGTTTTTTTACAACATCGTTCATTTGTGCCTCACCCCAGAAAATGTATTGATCAATATATTTTATATAATCTTTATTTCTTTCAATTATACTCGTAAGTTGAAGGCCGTCATTTCCTGGGGCTCCCTCTGTATCATAAATTATATTTATTTTTCCTTTGTTAGAACAATATTTTATTTTCTGAACATAATTATCTCTGAAATAATTAAAAACTATCATTTTTGAATTCTTAAAAGCATCAGAGAATAAAAATTCATCTAAATTAATTGTGGTTGTAATACAAATTTTTTTAAATCGACCCTGATTTAAAATATCTTTTGTAATATCTAAAATACATTCTAAATCTCTCTGCGGATGATCTACGAGGAATGTGATCATATAATTTTTAATTCACTTAACATTGAATTAATTATTTTTTTTTGTTCACTTACTTTGAGTTGATAAAATATTGGAAGAGAAACTGCATCCCTAAAATAATTTTCTGAGTTTTGAAATATCTTATGTCCATTTTTTATTTTTAAGAATGGCTGTTTATATAGTGGGATATAATGAACCTGAAGTCTGATTTTTTCTTTATATAACATGTTTTCAAAAAAAGTTTTTTTTTTTTATTTTAAGTTTTTTAAAATTAATTTGGATTGGATATAAATGGAAAGATTGCTTTATTTTTTTATCAGTCAAATTTGGAAGTTTAATTAAATCATCATATTTGCTTAATAAATTAAAATAATTTTTTGCTAAAATTCTTCTTTTGAGAACGAATTCATTTATTTTCTGTAGTTGCGAAATACCTAGTGCACACTGTATATCTGAAAGCCTAAAATTATATCCATAATTTTTTACGTAATAATGCCAAAGACCAATTTTATTTTGTCTATTCTTTATCATTCCGTGGGTTTTTTGATCATTTATAAAATTATAAATTTTTTTGTTATTTGTTAATATTGCACCACCCTCTCCAGTTGTAATTGTTTTTACAGCATGATAACTTTGCGTTACGATATCTGCATACTTCGCTGCATAACCTTTATCATTTAAATATTCTGAACCCATTGAATGACAATTGTCATTAATTATAAAAATTTCATATTTTTTTTTTAAATAATTTAATGCCTCCCAATCACAGGGATTTCCTGCAAAATCAACAGCTACAACAGCTTTAATTTTACTATTTTTTTTTAATTTATGCTCTAATAAATTTGGATCAATGTTTAGATTCGTGCGATCTATATCAACAAAATCTATCAAATGATTATTCATTAGAATAGAGCTTGCTGAAGAAATAAAAGTAATAGGTGTTGTTAATATACAAGTGGATTTTTTTAATTTTAAAGATTTGATTGCCAAATATAATGCGGCTGTTCCATTAGATAGAGATACGGCATATTTAGATTTGAAATATTTTTTTAAGCCTCGTTCAAATTTTTTTACAAAAGGTCCCTGTGTAATAAAGTTTGATTTTAAACAACTAACAACATTTTGTATATCATGGTCATCAATATATTGTGACCCATAATTAATTATTTTTTTTTTCAATTATCCTCCTTAAAATTTTTTCATGTCTTTTTGCTGAAGCCAGTTTATATAATATTTTAAAATTTTTTTTTAAAAAAATATAGTCATCTAAATAATCAATTGTTAATCTAATTTTTGAGTAATTTTTTTTATAGACTTGATACTGATTATTTATTTTAAATTTTTTTTTATAAAACCATAATGTTACATGCTCTTTTTCATTTGATAAATTGCTCTTTTTATAAATAAGATTTAGAACTTTACGTGAAAAAATTTCGCAATCAAATCCATGAGGAATAAATCTTGGTTTATTATTAGTTAAAAATGACATTTTTTTTTCTTTGTAAATATTAATCATATCTTTAACAATATTAATATTAACAAATGGACAGTCACTCGTAATTCTAATTATGTTTTCTGAATTAAATCTTTTAGCTGTAAAATAAAATCTACCTAAAACATTTTTTGTATCAACTTTTGGAGAGAAAAAAGAAATTTTTTTATTTTGGGCATAAAGTTTGAATATACTTTTAGTTTTATCATTTGGAGTGGCCAATATTATATTATTAATTATTCTAATTTTTTTTAAATTATTAATTAATATATCTAACGAATTAAACTTTTTGTCTAATGTGAGAAAAATTTTAGCTGGTAGTCTTGATGATTGCAATCTGCACTGAATGATTACATCAAATTTCATTTTAGGTCTTTTAAGTAAATAGTAGTATTTTCTTTAATATTTCTTTTTGCTTTTTTGTTTAACAATAGTTGATATTTTGAAGCACAAATACCAAGATATGGTCTTAAAGTTTTTGTATTTGTCTTAGTAAATTTTTCACCTTTTTTTATATTCTTTGTTGCATAAATTGACCTTCTGAAAATTAAATTTTTTTTTTCATTTTGAGTGCGTTTAAAATACTTTTCGCCAATTAAATGTTTAGCTGTTAAAATGTCTTCTTTAAATTTTTTAATTTCATTACCTTTTAATGAGAATTCAATATCAAGGCCTCTTTTTTGATTATTTTCTGCTATATGTTTCTCTATAATTGTTGCCCCCATTGAAACTGCCAACTGTGCAACAATATTTTTTTTTGAATGATCAGAGAAACCTACTCTACATTTATATCTTTTTTTCAATATTGAAATATTTTCTAAATTAAAATCGCTTATTTTTGATGGGTAAGAACTTACACAATATAAGAGCGCAACCTCATTAGAATTATATTTCTTGGCAGTATTAAAAGCATTGTCAATTTCTTTGATGTTACAAAGGCCTGTAGATATTATCATTGGCTTCTGGGTCATGCTAACTTCTTTTATTAGCTCTAAGTCAGTAGCCTCGAATGATGCTATTTTATAAATTGGGCAATTTAATTTTTCTAACAAATTTAAAGCATTTAAATCAAAAGGTGTACTAAAACATTTAATTTTAATTTTCTTTGCATAATCAAATAATTCTTTGTGCCATGAGAAAGGTGTTTTTGCATCTTTGTACAGATCCCATAAAGAATAACCTCTCCACAATCCTGATTTAATCAAAAAACCATTTCTCCTAGTGTTAATTGTCATTGAACTTTCGTCAAATGTCTGTAATTTTACAGCATCAGCATCATTTTGTTTTGCCAATTTCAATAAATTCAAAGCTCTTTTGAGACTTTTATTATGGTTAGCCGAAAGCTCAGCAACTAAGGCTGGATATGATTTAAACATTTAGATAAACCTATATTAAATTATGAAAAAAATAAATTTAAAAATTGCAAATGTTAATGACTCTGAAATAATTTTAAATATAAGAAATCAGTCTAGTGTAAGAAAATTCTCTTTTAGTAAAAAAAAAATTTCAAAAAATATTCATAATGTGTGGTTTCAAAAAATTATGAATAATAAAAAAAATAAATTTTTTATAATTATATTTAATAAAATTAGGATTGGATATATTAGATATACATCGATAGACGATAATATATACGAAATATCTGTTGCATTAAAAAAGAATTATGAAGGAAAAAATTATGCTTCTTTAGCATTAAATTACTCTGAACAAATTTTAAATACAAATTGTATCGTAATTTCAAAAATCAGAACTAACAATAAATCCTCTATTCTTTTTTTTAAAAAAAATAGTTATTCACTTCTTGAGACAAAAAGTCAAAGTCAAATTTATTTTAAAATTATAAATAAATCGTATAAAAATGGCCTTGAAAAAATAATTAAATCTATAGAAGCAGCAAGAAAAAAAAATAATCTTAATTGGATGAATCTTTTAAAACTTTCTTATTCACTTAACCCATTAGAAACAAAAAAAATTTTTAAAAAAATTAGTTATGTAGATAAAGAAATTAATCAATTAAGCAAAAAACTAATATAAATTATGATCGTGAAAAGATGCAAAATTTGCATTATGCCATCCTCAAAACCGGATTTAGAATTTAATGACAGTGGAATCTGTCATGGTTGCCTAGCTTATAAAAACCGAGAAAAAATTGATTGGAATGAAAAAAGGGAAAAGTTTATTAAAATTATTGAAAAATATAAAAATAAAAATTCTCATGATTGTATAATCCCTGTAAGTGGAGGCAAAGATAGTCATTATCAAGTAATTAAATGCTTAGAATATGGGTTAAACCCACTATGTGTAACAGCAACAACAGATAAACTTTCTGAAATTGGAAGATATAATATTGAAAATTTAAAAAAATTAGGTGTGGATCATATTGAGATATCAACAGATCCAGTGATTAGAAGAAAAATAAATAAATTTACGCTTGAAACTATTGGTGATATTTCATGGGCAGAACATTTAACTATTTTTACAATACCAGTAAAAATATCATGCCATTTTAAAATTCCTTTATTAATTTGGGGAGAAAATCCACAAAATGAAAATGGCGGTCCAATTGAAAAAGAAAATGAAATAGAGTTAAATAGGTCTTGGTTAGAGGAGTTTGGTGGTTTGCTTGGTATGCGAGTGTCAGATGTATCAGAGATTTTAAAAATAGATAAAAAAAAATTAGAACTTTATACGTACCCAGATGCAAATTTGTTAAAGCGAAACCAAACATTTGGATTATTTTTGGGTCAATTTTTTGAATGGGACGGCCATAAAAATGCTGAAAGTGCAAAAAAGTTTGGTTTTAAAACGTATGCTAAAGAACTAGAAGGATCAATAGTAAACTATGAAAATTTAGATAATGCACAGATGAGAATTCATGATTACTTTAAATTTTTAAAGTTTGGCTATGATAGAGTTACCGATTGGTGTTGTTGGCATATAAGAAGAAAAAGGTTAACCAGGGAAGAGGGAATTAAAATTGATAAACAGAAATCTGGAAAATTTCCTAGTGAATATCTGGGATATTCAATTAATGAAATTTTAGAGGAAATAGATTGTTCCAATGAAGAATTTGAAAAGATATGTGATAATTTTACAAATAAAGAAATATTTAAATGTGATAACGGTGGAAAATTAATAAAAGAAAAAGATGGATCGCTCATAAGAAACTTTTAATGACTAAGATAGTTGTAGTAGACTATAATACGGGAAATGTAGACTCTGTAATTAAAGCAGTAAAACTTTTCGAAAACGATGTAATATTCACGAAAAATCCAAAAGATTTAAATAATGCAAACAAAATAATTCTTCCTGGTCAAGGGTCTTATAATATTGCAATTGATGATCTGAGGAAAACAGGAATGTTCGAAAAATTAATTTATAAGAGTTTTAGAGAAAATATACCAATTTTAGGCATCTGTTTAGGTATGCAAATTATGTCAACATTGGGATATGAAAATAATAAAGAGACTAAAGGACTTAATCTGATACCTGGAAGAGTAATAAAACTAAAAGATAATCCAAATAAGCTTCCACATATTGGATGGAACACTGTAAAATTTTCTTTAAATCATCCAATTTTTAAAAACATTAAAAATGAAAAAGATTTCTATTTTATACACAGTTTTAAATATGTCACTGATGATGTTAATCACTCATTTGCTTCAACGCACTACAATGAAAATTTTAGTAGCGTGGTAATAAAAGACACAAATTTTGGCATACAATTTCATCCAGAAAAAAGTTTGGGTAATGGAATAAAATTAATTAAGAATTTTCTAAATATAAAAATATGAAATTAAGAATAATACCGACTGTACTTTTCAATCAAAATAACTGTGTCAAAGGTAAACAATTTAAAAGCTGGAGGGTATGTGGAAGCATAACACAAGTAATAAAACTTTACTCGCTAAGAGAAGTTGATGAAATTATATTTCTTGATATATCGGCAAATAAAAGTTCTATTAATTTTAGACTAATAGATGACTTTGCAGATGATTGTTATATGCCAATTACAGTTGGTGGCGGGGTTAAAAGCTTACTAGATATCGAAAACTTACTTAAAATAGGTGCAGACAGAGTATGTATAAACACATCTGCATTTAAAAACCCAGCTTTTATCAAAGAAGCCGTAGAACACTTTGGCTCTCAATGCATTGTGATATCTGTAGATTATAAGAATATTAATGGAATACGAAAAGTTTTCATCAATTCTGGTAGATATAACACAAATGTAGATCTTAAAGATTATATTTCTCAAATTGATGGGTTAAACCCTAGTGAGATTGTCCTTACATCTATTGATCATGATGGAATGTTATCAGGTTATGATTTTGAAACAATTTTAAGTATCAGTAATAAAATAAATTCTAAATTAATTGTTTCAGGTGGCATGTCCAATGCTTTAGATATTGAAAAAATAGTAAAAAAAACGAATATACAAGCTTTTTCAATGTCAAGTATATTTCACTTTACACAAATTACACCCTTGGAATTAAAGCAAGAACTGCAATTAAAAGGGCTAAATGTCAGAATTTAAGATTTCGTTAAAATTATACAATTTCAAAACGTTATCTTTGTGAGTGTTTGCAATATATAAATTGCTATCTTCTAGTATAGCGTCATAAGGTTTATAAACCTCTGGAATTTCAAATGTTAAGTTTTTAAATATTAAATTATTATTATTTATATTACCTAAAATTTTGAAGTTTAAATCAAATATAATAATTCCAGATATTACATCACTTACAAAATAAAATTGGTTTTTATAATTGTTGATTGATACAGGTGTTTGTAATTTAATTTGTTTTAAGTTTTTATATTGAGAATTTATATTTGAGTTGTTAATAGTTTTTTCAAGATCAAATAATTTATTTAAAATATTAATTTTTTTTGATGCAGTATCAATTATAAAGTATCTTCCATTAAAATATTTAGTCGTATGAGGTTTTTTAATTTTTAATAAATTAAGTTTTTTTTTAATATCAAAAACAAATTTTCCACTCAAATCATAAAAAGAAACATTGCCATGATATTCTGAAACGCAAATTAGTTTTTTATCCTTAATAAATATTGAAACTGAGGGTCCATTAATTTTTTTATCTGGATTGACTCTTGTTAAATCAATAATTTTTTTACTATAGATGTTATACAAAATTACTTTATTTGTATGATAAAATGTTAACAGTAACTTTTGATTATAAATGTCTGCGTAATGTATAGATTTTAAAATATCTTTTTTTTTAAAAGTTCTCTCCCAACCAACATTAAAGTCATTCAAATAACTTATTTTAAAATTTTTTTCGTTGTATTTAATTAACGAATTTCTTGTTAGAGATGGTGCGTAAAGCTCGTTTTCTATTATATTCAAACCAAATACACCCGGAAATTTAAGTATTTTAGTTTTTATTGATCGTCTTTCAAATGAAAAGGCTTTAATTTTTTGAAAAAATAATGCTAGAAAAATAATAAACTGTCTCCTACTTAAAAATTTTTTCATATAAATATCTAAACCTGATTATAAAATTTTTTTCAGTGCATAAATCAAGCCAATTGAGCTATTAGTACTGGTCAGCTGCACGCATTACTGCGCTTCCACATCCAGCCTATCAACGT
>MDTG01274135.1_pt1 | contig 17933 bp, 17 predicted proteins | sample 811421 | NCBI WGS metagenome assembly MDTG01 (sample SAMN05326645, study PRJNA326480) | marine metagenome | isolation source: seawater | place: Pacific Ocean: South East | collected 2011 | reverse complement strand
AAGGGCATATTGAAATGGGAAAAGGGCCAGTAATTTCTTATGCTCCAGCAGTCCATAATATATTAAGAGACGAAATAATCGGAATATCTGAAAAACTAAAAATTCCTTTTCAGCGTCTAGCTTCCTCTAGATATACAGGTACTGACACCGATGCATTCGCATACAGTAATGGAGGAGTTCCTTCAGCACTAATTTCTCTACCTCTTCGCTATATGCACACTACTGTGGAAATGGTTCAAAAGGAGGATGTTGAAGGTGTAATTAAAATAATTTATGAAACGGTTAAAAGAATCAACCCAGAGAAAAAATATAATTATTTCAACAGTTAGTCTTTTATTATTAGCTTTTTATTTATTTTTTTTACTATAGAAGGTCCTTCATAAATGAACCCTGTGTAAATTTGAACTAAACTTGCACCACATTGAAACTTTTCAATTACATCTTTAGCAGAAAAAACCCCTCCTACTCCTATTATTGGGATGGTTCCTTTACTATTTTTATGAATAAATCTAATAACCTCATTACTCTTGGAAGTAAGTTTTTTACCGCTTAAACCTCCTGACTCACTTAAGAGTTTAGTATTTGATTTTAAATTTTCTCTAGTTATGGTTGTGTTTGTAGCAATAACACCATCCAAATTTTCTGTTTTAATCACTGAAATTATATCTAGTAGTTGTTTTTCACCTAAGTCAGGTGAAATTTTTAAAAGTAATGGTTTCTTTTTACTTTTTTTCAGCCTCACTTTATTCAATTGCCTAACTAAGGATGTAAGTGGCTTCTTCCCTTGTAAATCTCTCAAATTAGGGGTATTGGGAGAGCTTACGTTTAATACAAAATAATCTACGTAATCGAATAAAGCATTAAAGCAGTATATGTAATCTTCAATTGCTTTATGGTTTGGGGTATTTTTATTTTTTCCAATGTTACCACCAATAATAATTTCTCCTTTATTTTTAAGATTATTTACTGCGAAATCAACTCCTTTATTGTTAAATCCCAACCTGTTAATAAGAGATGAATCATCGTTCAATCTAAAGACCCTTTTCTTTTTATTCCCAGGTTGTGGTTTTGGAGTTACAGTACCAATTTCAATGAATCCAAATCCGAAATTTGAAAGTTCACTAAACAATTCTGCATTTTTATCAAATCCTGCAGCAAGTCCAACAGGATTTGGAAATTTTATACCAAAAATTTCTCTTTCTAGATATTTTGAGGTCATATAAAAGTTTCTGTTTGTTAAGTATTCTATACCGGGTATTTTCATAAATACTTTAATTAGAAAAAAAGATATATTATGAATTAATTCCGGATCAAAAAGAAACAGGATCGGTCTTATTAATATCTTGTACATAATTAGATTAAAAAAACCAACTTTCAATAAAAGTCGGTTTCAATTTTTATAAAAATGATTCATCATTTACTTTTTGGAAAATTTTGAGGATAATTCCAATGACAAAGATGATTTTTCCATTTTAATTTTACCAGCAAGTGTTTCTATTACACAAGAATCGTCTTTATCATTTAGTTCCATAACCTTCCCATGGATTCCACTTTTAGTGATCACTCTATCTCCTCTCTTTAAGGAATTGATAAAGTTTTTTTCTTTTTTTTGACGCCTTTGTTGAGGTAATATTATAAAAAAAACAAAAACCACCACCATCAATAAAAGAAAAGGTAGTTGATCCATTAATTGTTTTGTTGAGCTCTTGCTGCAGCAGCAGCATCTCTTTGTTTTTGTTTTACAGGATCAGCTTGAACAAGAGCTTTAATCCTAATGGTTTCTCTACCAGAATTAGTATTAGCAGAAATAGTAACAGTTTTTTGCTGCATATTAGGTTTGTTGCTTGAATCAAAGCTAACTTTAATTTTTCCACCCTCTCCTGGAGGAATTGGAGTATTTTTAGGATATTCTGGCACAGTGCATCCACAACTCCCTCGCGCATCGACTATGATAAGATCTGACTTGCCTGTGTTTGTAAATGTGAAAATTGTTTCCACTGTCTCTCCTTCTTTTATGTTACCAAAGTCGTGAAGGGTTTTATCAAAGGACATAATCGGACTATCAGTTGCATCGGTTATTGCCGAAGAGGACAGATTTTCTGATTTTGAATCCTTTTTATTTACATTTTCACCACAATAAGTTGCAGTTAAGAATATTGTTAAAACTAAGATGCTCAAATAATTTTTCATAACTAAATTTTTATGTATTACAAATGTAAATAAAATTATCTCAACAAACATTGTTAACATCCATTGAGTTAATCTGATTTTTTAAATTTTTTCAAAATACTATCTAGCACTCCATTAATAAATTGACTACTTTTTGGAGTAGAGTATTCTTTCGATATCTCCATATATTCGTTCAAAGTAACTATATTAGGAATTTCAGAAAAATAATTAAGCTCTACAATAGACATTTTAATTATAATTCTATCTACGGGAGCAATTCTTTTAATATCCCAATTCAAAACTGTGCTTTGAATTTCATGATTTATCTTTTCGGAATTTTCAATAACATTTTTAAACAACTTTAATCCAAATTCTGTGTCTTTTTGGATGTCTACAAAACTTTTATCAAAAAAATTAAATTCTTTTTTACTATCCAAATTCTTTAGCAACCTAAGGAGAAATGTATTGATAATTGGTACATCATCAATCCAATATATACTCATATCTTCTATATAATTAAAAAATTTTTTATCGTGAACTAATATTTCCTTAAAAATGTAAATGAATAATTTTAATTGAGCTTTATAATCCTTCTCTTTAACATCTAGATACTCTTTAAAACCCACTGATTCAGTTATTTTGTTAAAAAACTCATTTAAAAAATCTTCTTTATTATCCCAAAAAGCTGATTTTTTAATTGATGATTTAGTAATTAAATTTTTATTTTTTGCAATTGATTTTAACGGTAATAATTTACTAATCAGTGAGTAATTTTTATTTATTGGTTTTAAACTTTTTTTGAATTTTTTTTCAAAATTATCCCTGTGGGTTACAAATTCCCAAAAACTCTTAAAGAAATTTAAATAAAATAGATATAGCGTGTTTGTTTGTATAAAACTATTAATTATATTTTTTTTACCATCACTAAGAATTCTGGTATTCCCAGAAAAGAATGAATATAGTTCTTGAAGAACTTTGACTCTTATTTGTCGACGATTAAGAATTTTCAAAGACCAAAATTTTATTTACAAAAGATCTAATATTAAATTAGCCTTTAGATGCAAGAGCTAAAATACCTAAATAAATACTTATTTAAGTACAAATGGAAGTTATTATTAGGAATTTTTATAACTATAATTTCAAGAATATTTTCATTATTTACCCCCAAGTTAGTTGGAAATTCGATGACAATAATTGAAAAATCTATTTTGGAAGTTGATAATAGTAGAACAGATTTGAAAATTCTTTTATTGGAAAATATACTACTTATTTTATTAACATCCATTATAGCTGGCTTTTTCACTTTCTTAATGCGTCAAACAATTATTAATGTTTCTAGATATATCGAATTTGACTTAAAAAACGAGATTTTTAATCATTATCAATCATTGTGTTCTTTATTTTACACAGCTAATAGAACTGGCGATTTAATGAGTAGAATAACTGAAGACGTGAGTAAAGTACGTATGTATGTTGGGCCAGCAATCATGTACAGTATAAATACTATAACTCTCTTTATAATCGTTATTTCTTACATGTATAGTATTTCTCCATCTCTGACAGTTTATTCATTAATTCCACTTCCAATTTTATCATTAACAATTTATAAACTGAGTAAAAAAATACACTTGAAAAGCACATTGGTTCAAGAGACTCTTGCTAGACTTTCTACATTTTCTCAAGAGGTTTTTAGTGGGATAAAAGTTATAAAATCATTTAATATGCAGAAAATAGTTGTAGACAATTTTAACGATGTATCAATTATAAGTAAAAACAAAAGTATTGATTTGTCTAAAGTTCAAGCACTTTTTTTTCCACTAATGATTTTTTTAATAGGTGTAAGCAACATTATTGTGATTTTTATTGGTGGAAACCAATACATTAACGGGCTAATTGATATAGGGGTTATCGCAGAGTTCATAATTTACATAACGATGCTAACTTGGCCAGTTGCTGTTGTTGGTTGGGTTACATCCATAATACAACAAGCTGAGGCATCTCAGAAAAGAATCAATGATTTTCTTAAATCAGAATCATCAATTAAAAATTTTGGCAAAGTCTTAGATTTTAAAAAAAATAATATAGTATTTAAAAATGTACATTTCAAATATCCGAATTCAAATTCATACTCCTTAAAAGGAATCAATTTTTCAATTGATTCGGGCAAAACTTTAGGGATTATTGGTAAAACTGGTTCAGGGAAAAGTTCTATACTAGAGTTAATTACTAGATCATATGACTCTACTTCTGGAAAAATTTTAATCGGCGATCATGAACTAAATTCGTATAATTTAAATTCATTAAGAAAACATATAAGTTATGTTCCTCAAAATTCCTTTTTGTTTTCGGATACAATATTAGAAAATATAAAATTTGGTGACTATAAAGCTTCTTTGAAGGAAGTTGTTAAAGTTTCCAAAAAATCTTCAATTCACTCAGATATAATAAGATTTAAGGATAAATATGAAACTCTACTGGGTGAAAGAGGTGTTAATTTATCTGGTGGACAAATTCAAAGAATAGCGATTGCAAGGGCTTTACTAAAAAAATCAAAAATATTAATACTAGATGATTGTCTTTCGTCAGTTGATACAAAGACCGAAACTGAAATACTTTCAAAAATAAAAAAAATTAAATCAGAGGAAACAGTTGTAATTGTAAGCCATAAAATATCCTCTGTTAGACATGCTGATTTGATTATAGTTTTGGAAAATGGAGTTGTTATAGAAAAAGGTACGCACGAAAAACTTTTATCAGTTAATGGCTATTATTATAAATTAGCGCAAAAACAGCTAGAAAAAACTGAATTCACTTAATTTTAATTTTTTATTTACCAAGTAATTTTTTTTTTCTTAAATTTAGTTATCAAAATGAATTAAAATGGAAACAACACAAGAGGAGATTTATTCTAAAGTTCTCCGCGCTGGAAGAAGAACATATTTTTTTGATGTTCGTGAAACTAAAGCTAGTGACTATTATCTTACGATTACTGAAAGTAAAAAGTTTACAAATGATGATGGTACTTTTTTCTATAAAAAACATAAAATTTATCTATACAAAGAGGATTTTTCTGATTTTAAAGAAATGTTGTCTGAAGTTATGAATTTTATAATAAATGAAAGAGGAATAGAAGTGATTAGCGAAAAACATCAAAAAAACTTTGGTGAGCAAAACGAAAAAGAAATTGCTTAAAAAAATTATTTATAGTTGACTTTATATAACATAGATTATTTAATTCAAAAATCTTTTATATGTTTTCTGATACTAAATATTTCATTTTTTGCACAATCTCAGAAAGACATTGATTATTTTTTACCTGCAGGTGAAAAATTCAATGAAAATATTCCTAAACCTCATGAAGTTTTAGGTTTTAGTGTTGGTGATTGGCATATAAATCATGACAAATTAGTCTACTACTTGACTGAATTGTCGAAGTCCTCAAAAAAAATAAAGCTTGAAAAAACTGGTTTTACGTACGAAGGCAGACCTCTTATTTTATTGACAATTAGCAGTGAAAATAATCTCTCAAGGCTTGAAGATTTGAGAAAAAGTCATGTAGATATTTCGAAAGGTAGTATAACAAATTATGACCTTGAAAAAATGCCTGCTGTAGTTTACCAGGGATTTTCAGTTCATGGTAATGAGGCAAGTGGTTCGAACGCAGCTGTCATGTTAGCTTACTATTTAGCTTCTTCAAACGATGAAAAGATATTGGAAATTCTGGATAACTTAATTATTTTGTTAGATCCTAGTCTTAATCCCGACGGTTTGCAGAGGTTTTCTCAATGGGTTAATTCGCAAAGATCTAATATTCAAAACCCTGATACTTTTGATAGAGAATATAATGAGGTATGGCCAGGAGGAAGGACAAATCATTATTGGTTTGATTTAAATAGAGATTGGTTAACAGTCCAGTTAAATGAATCAAAAGCAAGAATTCTGTCATTTAATAAGTGGTTACCAAATATTTTGACAGATCACCATGAAATGGGAAAAGATCAGTCTTTTTTCTTTCAACCTGGAATCCCATCTAGTGTCAGTCCACTTATTTCAAAAAAAAATCAGGATTTGACATCTAAAATATCAAGGTTCCATGCAGAGGAACTCGACGAAATTGGCTCTTTGTACTATTCTAAAGAGGACTATGATGACTTTTTTTTAAGCAAAGGTTCTGCATACCCTGATATTAATGGTGGAATTGGAATTTTATTTGAACAAGCTAGTTCAAGAGGTTATAGTCAAAATACAGATAATGGATTATTAACCTTTCCCTTCTCAATTAGAAACCAATTTAAAACTGCTATATCAACTCTTAAAGCAGCATATGATTTAAAACAAGAATTATTGGAATATCAAATACAGTTTTTCAAAACCTCAAAATTAGAAGCAAAAAAAAACAGATACAAAGGAATTGTATTTGGAAATCAAAAAGATATTTCATCAACATACAAGTTGATAGATATTCTTAATTCTCACGATATTAAAATAAATAGTTTAAAAAAGGATTTAAAGTTAAATGGAAAAATATTTTCAACTGAAAAAAGTTTTATAGTTCCATTCAATCAAGAAAAATTTAAGGTAATTCAAGCAATTTTTAATACGCAAAAGAAGTTTAAAGACAGTACATTCTATGATGTGTCATCATGGACTATTCCGCTTGCTTTAGATGTAAATTATGAAAATGTCAGTGACATAGATTTGATTGGAAAGGTGATAGAGAGTGAACAAAAAATTATTACAAAAAATTTAAATAAGTCTGATTATGCTTATATTTTTGAAACTCATGGTTACTTTTATCCTAAGGCACTCTATCAAATACTAGACAAGGGATTGAGGGCTAAAGTTTCAATGAAAAAGTTTAAAATTAATAATAAATCATTCGATTATGGAACGATAATGGTTCCAGTACAAAATCAAGATTTAAATTCAGATGAGATTCACAAACTTCTTTCAAAAGTTTCGATTGAATCCGAGCTAAATATTTATGAGACTAATACTGGAGTTTCTCAGAAAGGAATTGATTTAGGTTCAAGGAATTTCAAAACTATTAAAAAACCAAAAATATGTTTATTAGTTGGAGATGGGGTCAGAAGCTATGACGCTGGAGAGATATGGTATGTCATGGATACACAGTACAAAATTCCCATAACAAAAATTGATAATAGAATTTTAGAAAGATTGAATTTGGAAAAATATACACATTTTATTTTTCCAAGTTATAACGGAGAATTGAGTGAATTAATAATAAAAAAAATTAAATCTTGGGTTGAAAAAGGTGGTACATTGATTCTTTATAGAGACGCCATAAGCTGGGCGAGAGAAAACAAATTAATCGAAATTGAAGTTGTTGAAAACCCATTGGTAGCTGAAAAAATTAGTTTTATAAATAGAAACAATTATAGAAGAGCTCAATCGATTTCTGGAGCAATTTTTAAAGCCAATTTAGATAGAACTCACCCTATTAACTTTGGAATAGAAAATAATTCAATTGCTTTATTTAGAAATACTAATATTTTTTTAAAGCCTGACAATGATAGTTACAACAACCCTATTATATATGATAAGAACCCATTAATAAGTGGATATATTTCTAAAGAAAATTTAAAATCATTAACCAATACTGTGCCCTTCAAAATTAAAGCAATGGGTAGTGGTAAAATTATAATTATGACAGACAATACAAATTTTAGAGGATATTGGATTGGAACGCAACATTTATTAGCAAATATGATCTTTTATTCTCATTTAATGAACTAAACCAAACAAACTAATTTATTATGGTATTAACTGCGTCTAGCATCAGCAGAGAAAAAATTAAATTAAAAGATTTCAAATTATTGAATACCTCGAAAAATACAGAAGAAAACCTTTCGAATTACTATGGAACTAAGGGTACTCTTTTAATATTTATGTGTAATCACTGCCCCTATGTTGTACATCTTCTGGATCACATGATTGACTTTTGTAGGAAAATTGAAAAAAATCAAATTTCATCGATAGCAATTTCAAGTAATGATATTATAAATTATCCTCAAGATTCACCTGAAAAGATGAGTTTATTAAGCAAAGAAAAAAAATTTCCTTTCCCGTATTTTTTTGACAAAAGTCAAGATGCTGCACACTATTACCAAGCTTTATGTACTCCTGAATTTCTACTATTTAATAAGAACCATGAACTGTTTTATTATGGGCGATACGACAAATCAAGACCAAATAACGGAGTTGAAGTTACTGGAGGAGATTTAAAAAAAGGTGTAACTATGTTGAATAAGGGTTCTAGAACCAAATTTTTACAATATCCAAGTATGGGTTGTAATATAAAATGGGTAAAAGGAAACGAACCTAAATACGAATAATCATTTAATTCAATCCCGACTCAAAAATTTTTATCTCATCAAATTTTTCGGCATCTTCTCCTACTCTCACAATCTCTATCTTTTCAATTTTATCACCACTAACAATAGAATCAACAACGGACTGTCCCTCTACAACATTTCCAAAAACTGAATGTTTACCGTCAAGCCACGGGGTCGGAAGATGCGTGATGAAAAATTGACTTCCATTAGTGTTTGGTCCAGCATTGGCCATTGATAGGACTCCGGGTTTGTCATGTTTTAAATCTGGATGAAATTCATCTTTAAAATTATAACCAGGGCCTCCCATACCGTTTCCATTAGGACAACCACCTTGAATCATAAAGTCGGGAATAACTCTATGAAAAGTTAAGTTATCATAAAACCTTAAACTTTTTTGATTAGAATAATTAGATAAGGTTCCAGAAGATAAACCTACAAAATTTGAAACTGTTACTGGGGTAAGTTTATATTCTAAAGAAATTAAAATTTTACCTCTATCGGTAATTATATTTGAATAAATTCCATTTTCCATATGCTTAAATTACAATTTTTAAATTAATTAGCTACTTCACTCAAAAATTTCAGACGATATAAACGAATTTCATCTTCATCAAATTCTCCCTCAAATTCATTTAAAGCCAACTTGATATCATCAGTTTTTGATTCTAAAAAATAATCACGGAGTTCTTCTTGCTGGTCTTCATCGAAGACTTCATTAAGCCAATAATCTATATTTAACTTAGTTCCTGAATAAACGATTTTTTCTGCCTCTGAAAGAAGAGAATCCATACACATACCTTTTGCATAAGCAATATCCGGTAAAGGTAATTTCCTGTCAATAGATTGAATAAGGTAAAGCTTAAGACTTGAGTTTGACCCTGTAGTTTTAACAGTTAATTCTTCATCCCTAAGTATATTGTTATCTTTTACATAGTCTGCAATTATTTGTATAAATTCACTACCATATTTTTTAGCCTTACTTTCACCTACACCATGTATATTTTTCATTTCTTCTAGATTTGTGGGGTATTTTAGTGTCATATCATTAATTGATACGTCCTGAAATACTGTATATGGTGGGATCTTATTTTTATCAGCTACCTTTTTTCTTAAATCAAGTAAAATCTCTCTTAAATAGTCGTCATTAACTGAAGAATTCAAGCTAATATTTTCAATAATATCATCCTCTCGCTTATTTAAATAAATATTAAAAGAAATTTTATTTTTTAAAAATTGAACACCCTTTTCATCTAATTTTATTACTCCGTAATTTTCAATGTTTTTTCTTATAAATCCTAAAATTGACGCCTGACTAATTAATGAATTCCAAAATGATTTGTCATTATTTAATACTTCATCGAAAAAAATTGAATTTTGTAGATCATAGTTTTTTAATATTGAATTGCTCTCTCCTGTGACTATTTTAACTAATTCTTTAGTCTTCAACTTTTGATTTGTTTCTCTAATAATATTTAGAAGAAGATGAAGTTCTTTGGAAGCGTCAATTTTATTTTTTGGATAACGAAGATTATCATCCATTTTATCTAAATCACTATCTGTGTTAAAATCCTCACCAAAATAGTGTAAAATAAATTTTCTTCTGGATATTGAAGTTTCTGCATATGAAACCATTTCATTTAATAAGGTAGTGCCAAGTTCTCTCTCCGAAACTGGTTTTTTTGATAAAAATTTTTCTAATTTCTCAATATCTTTATAAGAATAAAATGCTAAGCAATGTCCCTCACCGCCATCTCTACCTGCCCTACCAGTCTCTTGATAATAACTTTCAATACTTTTTGGGATATCGTGATGGATTACGAATCTTACATCTGGCTTGTCTATACCCATACCAAAAGCAATAGTTGCAACTACTACGTTACAATCCTCTTTTAAAAAAGAATCTTGGTTTAAAGAACGAGTTTTAGCATCCATGCCTGCATGGTATGGAACAGCACTGATATCATTAATATTTAGAGTTTTTGCTAGTTCTTCTACCTTTTTTCTTGACAAGCAATATATAATTCCAGACTTTGATTTATTTTTTTTTATAAATTTAACTATGTCTACTACAACATCTTTTGTTTTTGTTCTAACTTCATAATACAAATTTGGTCTATTGAAAGAAGCTTTGAAAGTTTTGGCATCTTTAATCTGTAAATTTTTAAGAATATCCTCTTGAACTTTGGGTGTGGCTGTAGCAGTTAAAGCGATGATAGGTATATTTAGACTTATTTGGTCAATTGCTTTTCTTATATTCCTGTATTCTGGTCTAAAATCATGGCCCCATTCAGATATGCAGTGCGCCTCATCAATGGCTAAAAATGAAATTTTTACAGATTTTAAAAATTTTATAAGATTTAGCTTAACTAGTGACTCCGGAGCAATAAAAAGAATCTTGGTTTGATTATTAATTATGTCCTTTTTTACCTTTTCAGTTTCTGTTTTTGTTAAACTTGAATTTATAACGTGAGCAATGGAACCGTTTAGTGAGTTTCCTCGTAAAAAATCAACTTGATTTTTCATCAAAGCTATGAGAGGTGAAACCACAATCGAAGTTCCATCTAACAGTAGAGATGGTAACTGGTAGCACAAAGATTTACCCGCACCTGTTGGCATAATGACAAGAGTGTTTTCACCATTTAAGAGGCTTTTAATTATCTCTTTTTGATGACCCTTAAAGGAAGTAAATCCAAAATACCTCTTCAATTCTAAATTTAAATGTTCAAAATGCATTAAATTTTATGAATCAAATTTTAAATTTGTATTTAATAAATATAATATTTAGTGTTTAATTTTCTTATCAAAACTTAAATAATTGAGTAAAAAGAATGAAATTTTAGATATTGCCAGAATGGTTCTAGTAAAAGAATCAAATTCTTTAAAAAATTTAATAGATCAACTTAGTAACCAATTTGTAGAAGTTGTTAATCTGATTTTAGATTCTAAAGGAAAAGTAATAATTACTGGTATAGGAAAAAGCGCTATAGTTTCTATGAAAATTTCGTCTACACTGAATTCAACTGGAACTTCTTCTGTTTTTCTTCATGCTGCGGATGCTATGCACGGTGATTTAGGTCTGGTAAATCAAAGCGATATAGTTATTATAGTCTCGAACAGTGGATCTTCAAATGAAATAAAAGATTTAGTGCCTCATTTAAAAAAGAGAGGTAACGTAATTGTTAGTATAACTGGAAATACAAGTAGCTTTTTAGCTAAAGAGTCTGATTATCTTTTGTCGTGTTCCGTAGAAGAAGAAGCATGTCCAAATAATCTTGCTCCAACCTCTAGTACCACATCCCAAATGGCACTAGGAGATGCACTAGCTGTTTCTTTGTTAAAACTAAGAGGATTTAAAACTGAAGATTTTGCCAGTCATCATCCAGGGGGGTCTTTAGGCAGAAAACTGAGTTTAACATTGAAAGACCTTGCGTCAAATAACCCAATTCCGAAAGTGACAAGTGAATCTAAAATAAAAGACGTACTTAAGGAAATTACATCAAACAGACTGGGGATCACTTTAGTTATTAATAAAAATAAACTATTAGGAATTATAACTGATGGGGATATTAGAAGAATGCTTGATAATAATTATGATATAGTAAATTTGAGTGCCAAAGATATTATGAGTAATAAACCCATCTTATTCGATGAAAATTTGTTAGTTGAGCAGGCATCAAAAGAAATTAAGAACAAGTCAATAAATCATATGGTTTTGGTGGATGAAAATAACAACTGCAGTGGCGTTGTACATGTGCTGGATATTATAAAAAATTTTGAATAGAGTGTCAGAAGATAACGAAATGTCATTTTTGAACCATCTTGAAGTCTTAAGGTGGCACATAATTAGATCTTTTGTTGCAGTTTTGACAACAGGGCTAATTGCGTTTTTGGCAAAGGATTTTATATTTGAATATATAATATTTGGCCCTAAAAAATCAAATTTTCCAACATATAGATTTTTTTGTGAAATTTCAGAAATTCTGTGTATTAAAGAACTCCCTTTCAGAGTTCAAAGTAGAACAGTTTCAGGGCAATTCTCAGCTCATATTTGGACCTCTATTACGGCTGGATTTATTTTATCCTTTCCTTATGTTCTATTCGAATTATGGAGGTTTATTAAACCTGGTTTACATGATTACGAGAAAAAAAATGCAAGAGGGTTTATTTTTGTCGCTTCCTTCCTATTTTTCATTGGTGTACTTTTCGGATATTATGTGGTTACTCCTCTTTCTGTAAATTTTTTGAGTAACTATACAATCAGTAAAGAGGTTTTTAATGATTTTGATTTAAATAGTTATATAGGATTATTAAGAGCTTCTGTTTTATCCTCTGGGTTTATTTTTGAACTACCTATTTTAATTTTTTTCTTGACCCGGATAGGTCTTGTCACTCCTAATTTCTTAAAGAGAAATAGAAAATTCGCAATTGTTATTGTTTTAAGCATCTCTGCAATAATTACACCACCCGACATAACAAGTCAAATAATTGTAACAATACCAGTGTTAATTTTATATGAAATAAGTATTTTAATTTCTAAATTAATTACAATAAAACAAATCGAAAAAAACGAATGATTTTAAAGGCATTAAATATATCTAAATCATTTAGATCTAAAAAAGCAGTGGACAATGTTTCTTTGGAGGTAAAACAAGGAGAAATTATAGGGCTCTTGGGTCCAAATGGTGCTGGTAAATCAACTTCATTTTACATGATAGTTGGCTTGATAAGACCTGATTCTGGTAAAATCATTCTCGATGACAAAGAAATAACAAAATATCCCATGTATAGAAGGGCACAAAATGGCATTGGATATCTATCTCAAGATCCTTCAGTTTTTAGAAAATTAACTGTTGAAGACAATATTTTAAGTATTTTACAATTATCTAAACTATCCAAGAAAGATCAACTTAAAAAAACCGAAAGTTTACTTGAAGAGTTTGGACTAGTTAGTATTCGAAAAAATAGGGGAGACCTTCTCTCAGGAGGTGAAAGAAGAAGAACAGAAATAGCTCGAGCACTGGCATCCAATCCAAAATTTATTCTCTTGGATGAACCCTTTGCTGGTGTTGACCCTATAGCAGTTGAAGATATTCAAAAAATAGTTTCTCACCTAAAAGATAGAAATATAGGTGTATTAATAACTGATCATAATGTTCAGGAAACACTGGCTATAACGGATAAAACTTATCTTATGTTTGAAGGTAAAATATTAAAAGAAGGTATACCTGAAGAACTAGCAAAAGACGAAATTGTTAGAAAAGTTTATTTAGGAAAGAATTTTGAACTTAGAAAAAAAACTAAGTCTTAAGATTAAAATAAAGAAAACTAAAAGAGATATAAGAAAATATTACAATAGTTAAAATTCCAAAATTAATCAGTATTGTTGAAGCACCAATCAGAAAAAATAGAAATAAAACAATTGGTTTTTTTAAATTTTTTAGTGAGATCAATTTCATTTTGGAATTTAACATGTATACCGAAAATAAGGTGAATAGATACAATATATTGTAGTTTAAATATTCTTCACCTAAAAATTCAATTAAAAAAGGAAGTCCTATTATCATCATACAATTAGCGGGAGCTGGGAGACCAATAAAGTAATTAACTTCAGTTTTCATTAAGTTGAATCTTGACAATCTGAAAGCGGTTGAAACTGTAATTAAGAATGCAGCTAATGAAAAGGGTGAAACAAAAAAACTAATGTTAAATATTTCAGAGAGTATCATTTTTTCATTTAATCCAGATTTAACAAATAGTTTATACATGACTATACCAGGAACAACCCCGCTCGTTACAAAGTCTGAAAATGAGTCCAATTCTCTCCCAATTGCACTCTCAGTATTTAGTAATCGAGCAAAATAACCATCTGCGAAATCAAATAAAAAGGCAAAAAGGCAAAAAATAACTGATGCATTATAATTATCTTTTGATAAAAGCAGAATAGCAATGCATCCAAAAGTTAAATTTAAACAAGTGAAAAAGTCAGGAATGTATTTTTTCATTGGTTTAACAATGTACAATTTTTCATTATTAAAATTTAAGAATAAACATTACTATTTAATTCCATATTTTTGACTAAATATATAATGTATTATTGAAAAAAAATCTAACGCTTTCAATTTTAAGTGGCTTACTATTAGGGTTTTCTTGGCCAACAAAAGGTCAATCACTTTTAATTTTTTTTAGTCTAGTTCCTTTACTGATAATAATTAAAAGAATTAATAATAGTGAAAAGAAATATAAAAACACAATTACATTTTTTATTTCTTACTTGAGTTTTTTTTTGTGGAATTTAATTACCACTTGGTGGATATATAATTCTACAAAATTTGGTGCTGCATTTGCAATTTTAGTTAACAGTTCTTTCTATGCTATAATTATGGTGGTTTACAGAATTTCTTTAAACATAATTCCTAAAACAACCAGTCAAATTTTACTCTTAAGTATGTGGATATCATTTGAAAAATTTCACCTTAACTGGGATTTTTCGTGGCCTTGGCTAAACTTAGGCAATGTCTTTTCAGAAAGTATCTATTTCATTCAATGGTATGAGTACACAGGAGTCTTTGGGGGAACGCTTTGGATTATAACTGTCAACCTCTTAATTTATAATTTTATTGAAAAAGGATATAAAGCTTGTAATAAAAAAGAAATTATTTCAAAAGTTCTAACAGTATTTTTTTTAATTATTACACCAATTATTTTTTCGATTTTTATTTACAGATCCGATACCCACTCAGAAAATGAAATAGAAATAGCAATATTACAGCCTAATATTGATCCTTACGATAAAAAATATAAAAAAACTAACGAAGAACTTTTTGAATTAATCAAAAATCAAAGTAATCATTACATAACTCAAAACACAAAATATTTAATAATGCCTGAAGGCTACTTTGACGGTGGTTTGGGATTCAATTTAAAGAACTTTAAGTATTCTAAATTAAATTACAAAATCGGTGAATTTTTAAAAAATTACAAGAAATTAAATTTAGTAGCTGGAGGACAATCCTACAATATTTACCCTAGAACTAAAAACCCTCCAACAAATTCATCTAATAGAATTTCGGATGGAAGGTGGATAGATATTTTCAATTCTGCATTTCAATTTAGCAATAATCGTGAGTTACAATTTTATCACAAATCTAAATTAGTAGTTGGAGTTGAGTTTATGCCTTACAAGAAGCTTTTGGAACCCATAATTGGGGAAATTTTATTAGATTTTGGAGGTACTATCTCAACAAGGGGTGTACAAAATTATAGAACAAATTTTTATTCAAAAGAAAATATTATTGCAGCTCCAATCATTTGCTATGAGTCGATATATGGATCGTTTGTTACGGAGTATGTTAGAAATGGAGCACAATTACTTATAATAATTTCAAATGATGCGTGGTGGGAAAACTCCGAAGGGCATCGACAATTATTAAGTTATTCCAGATTAAGAGCTATCGAAAACAGAAGGAGTATTGCCAGAAGTGCAAACACTGGAATATCCGCATTTATTGATAAGAATGGGGAAATTTTAAAAAAAATTGATTACGACCAAAAAGGAGTTTTGGTTGGAAATATTCAGTTAGAAAATAGACTTACTTTTTATGCAAAATATGGGGATTATATAGCAAGGATAGCATTATTAATGTTTATATTAACTTTTCTTTTTTTACTAAAAAATTTTTTAATTAAAAGATAAATGAAAATATACACTAGAACTGGAGATAATGGTAAAACCAGCCTTTTGTCAGGCAAACGAGTAAACAAGCACAACAAGAGAATAATTGCGTATGGTTCTATAGACGAACTGAATTCAATTTTGGGAGTTGTAAGAGATTTTTCACCTGTAATACATAAAGACGAAATATTTAAAATTCAAAACAAGCTAATGATTATTGCCAGTCAATTATCTAATGACAAAAACTATGAAAATATACCCAACATCAAAAAAAAGGATACTGAATTTTTAGAAAATGCTATTGATAGAATGACAACTAAATTAGATCCACTTAAAAATTTTATAATACCAGGAGGCAATAAATTAGTTTCGTTTACGCACCTTGCAAGATGTGTGTGCAGAAGGGCTGAAATAAATATTACAAGTTTGAAAGAAAAAGAAAACTTAAACAATGAAATATTGTTGTTTATAAACAGATTATCAGATTATCTATTTACTCTTGCAAGATTTTTCTCTAAGACGCTTAAAGTCAGTGAATTAAAATGGAATATTAAATGAAAAACAAATTTTTTCTTGTTTTTCTTAAACTAACAATTATTTTTGCAAAAAATAAAGTATGTATTGGACCCTAGAATTAGCTTCTTACTTAAGCGATGCACCGTGGCCTGCTACAAAAGATGAGTTAATTGATTTTTCTATAAGAACAGGAGCTCCCTTAGAAGTAGTAGAAAATTTACAATCTATGGAGGACGAAGGGGACATTTATGAATCAATAGAAGAAATATGGCCAGACTTTCCATCTGACGAGGACTACCTTTGGAATGAGGACGAATATTAGTTTCTAATTTCTTATTATCAGTAAACATTTTATTTATTTAAATTTGCTTTATACAAAAAAATAATATGGGCTTATTCAATTCTATTTTAAAAGCTTTTGTTGGTGACAAAACCAAAAAAGATTTGAAGTTAATCTTACCATTAGTAGATGAGATAAAAAAAATAGGTATTGATTTAGAAAAGTTAACAAGTGACGAATTAAGGCAACGAACAAAACATTTTAAAGAGAAAATTAGATCTAAAAGAGAAGAGTTCGATAAAGAAATTGAGAAGGTTAGAGTTGATCTATCAAATTCGCAAGATATAATTGAGACTCAAAATCTATACACAAAGATTGATAGCTTAGAAAAAATGGGTTTTGAAAAAACAAACGAAGTATTAGATGAAATACTGCCAGAAGCATTTGCGGTTGTAAAAGAAACTTGTAGAAGATTTTTCAATTCTTCAAAAATTGAAGTCTCAACTACAGAATATGACAGACTTCTTTCAAAAGAAAAGAATTATGTAAACATTAGTAACGGTAAAACAATTTGGTCTAATGAATGGGATGCCGCCGGTAAACCAATAAAATGGGATATGATTCATTACGATGTACAATTAATTGGAGGAATTGCTTTACATCAAGGGAAAATTTCTGAAATGCAAACTGGGGAAGGAAAGACACTTGCAGCAACGCTTCCAATATACCTGAATGCGTTACCAGGCAGGGGTGTACATCTTGTTACTGTAAATGATTATCTCGCAAAACGAGATAGTGCATGGATGGGGCCTATTTTCGAATTTCATGGGTTATCAGTCGATTGTATTGACAAACATAAGCCAAATAGTATTGAAAGAAAAAATGCCTACAGAGCAGATGTAACTTATGGTACTAACAATGAATTTGGATTTGATTATTT
>MDTG01292168.1_pt1 | contig 17935 bp, 20 predicted proteins | sample 811421 | NCBI WGS metagenome assembly MDTG01 (sample SAMN05326645, study PRJNA326480) | marine metagenome | isolation source: seawater | place: Pacific Ocean: South East | collected 2011 | reverse complement strand
TTCAAAAACCTCTTCTGATTCAAGTTTTTTTAAGCAAAAACCATCTTTAACTTGATCATAGTCATAACAATGAGTAGGCTGACCAATTTCGTATGAAACATAATTAGATATATCTGTAAAAAAGTTAATTTTCTTAGTATCAAATTCGTTGTAAAAATCTCCTAAATGACTTTTATATTCTGTTGGGACATCAGATATTTCCAAATAGAGGAAAGATATCTTTGGACAATCCTCCTGCTCATGATTAATGAAATTTATATGCAAATCGGGGATATCATCTGTATATATGTCAAGCCCATCTTGATACTTAAAAAAATGATTCAAGTCTCTTGCAATACCATTTAGACTGAGGCAATCCCCCCTATTCGGGGTAAGCTCGAGATCAAAAATGTCATTGTCAAAAGAATTTTCATGACCAAGCTGAAATAAAATTTTTGAAAGCTCCTCATTTGTTGGCTCAAACTCAAGAAATCTAAGTAAATGTTTCTTGCTAAATTTCATTTGTTTTGTCCAAGGAAATCTAAATTTGATTTATAGAAGTCTCTGATATCTTCAACATTATTTAGAAGCATTGCTATTCTTTCAACACCCATTCCAAGAGCAAGTCCAGAGTATATCTTTGAATCTATGTTGCAATTTTCCAGAACAATTGGATTAACAACCCCACAACCAAGGATCTCAAGCCATTTTCCTGAATCAGACAAGATATCAACTTCAGCAGAAGGTTCTGTAAATGGAAAATATGAAGGTCTAAATCTTATTTTGACACTAGATCCAAAAAGAATAGATGAGATCTCATAAATAATAAATTTTAAATTTGCAAAATTAATTTCTTTATCAACACATATAGCTTCTACTTGATGAAACATTGGTAAATGAGTCGAGTCATCATCTTTCCTATATACTTTTCCTGCAGATACTATAGCCATAGGCGGTTTTATTTTCTGCATGCTCCTAATCTGAACGGGAGATGTATGCGTTCTCAAAACATTTGTTTTTCCTTCAACATAGAAAGTATCATGCATTTGTCTAGCAGGATGATTTTTTTTAATATTCAGTAAATCAAAATTATTTTCTTCAGATTCTATTTCTGGGCCTTCTTCAAATACAAATCCAAACCCCTCTAGGATTTGGATTAATTTATTTTTCATTTCATTTACAGGATGAAGAGAACCAGCATCATTCTCAATTTTAGAAACAAAGAGATTATTTTTTGGCGACATTAGCCTGAAGCTTTTTTGATTATTTCCTTAAAGGTGTCATTATCATTTACTGCAATATCAGCCAACAACTTTCTGTTGATCTTGATATCTTTTGTTTGAAGAAGATTTATAAATTTGGAGTAAGATAATCCATTTTCTTTAACTGCAGAATTTATTCTTGTAATCCATAGAGACCTGAAAGACCTTTTTTTATTCTTGCGATCTCTAAAAGCATATTGTAGAGCTTTAATATTTGATTGCTTTGCTGTTTTGAAAAGCCTACTTCTCGCTCCGTAATGACCTTTCGTCATTGATAAAAGTTTTTTGTGTTTTTTCTTAGCTACGTTTGCTTTTGTTACTCTTGCCATAATTATTAACCAATAAGTTTTTTAGCAACTTTAAGAGTTGCGCCAACAAGGTTATTTAAGCCTCTATTATGCCTTTTTCTTTTCGTAGACTGCTTAGAAAGAATATGATTCCTATTTGCACTTCTTGTTTTAATAGAAGACGAAGTTTTTTTGAACCGCTTAGACGCTCCTGAGTGTTTTTTAAGCTTATATCCCATACTAACCCTTTTTTTTCAAAGGAGACAATACCATCTGAAGTTGCCTTCCCTCAAGAGAAGGTTCTTGGTCAACTTGAGATAATTCCTCCAACTCCATTTTAATTTTATTAAGAAGCTCTAAGCCAAGATCACTATTAAGAATTTCTCTACCTCTAAAACGGATGCTTATTTTAGTCTTATCGCCGCCAAGAATAAAGCTTTTTATTTTTTTTAATTTTATATTGTAATCTCCCACATCAGTGGATGGCCTAAATTTAATCTCTTTTAGTGAAGTTTTTTTTGACCTTGAGTTTGAACCTTGAGTGTTCTTCTTCTTTGTAAAAATATATTTCCCATAGTCAAGGATTTTACAGACCACGGGGTCAGATCCTTCTGGAGATACCTGGACTAAATCTAATGAAAAAGATTCAGCTATTTCTATAGCTTTTCGCTTAGACATCATGCCCTTCTTGTTTCCATCCTGATCAATCAACATAACCGTATCAGATTTTATTTTAGAATTAATTAGAGTTAATTTTTTTTGCAAAGCTGTATTTTTAAAATCTTTCAATGAAAGAAATAGATTTTTTAGATATTGAATGTGTGTAGATCATATTTTCAAGAGATTTTAAACCAAATATAACTATTTAAAAAGCATTTATTTTAAGGTTGTAGAAGATAGTTTTTCCAATTATTACTTTTTAACTCATAAACCTCTCTTTTATTAAGTCTATATTCTGATCCTTGCCAAAATTCAAAATAATATGGAGTGAATTCAAAGCCACCCCAATATTTTGGCCTAGATTCTTTGGTTTCAATTTGCTCCAAAGCTTCAAGATAATTTTTCTTAACTTCATCAAATGAATCAATTTTTTTAGACTGCTTTGAGCTTATTGCGAGCGCATTTTTCTCAAAATTCCTTTTTGAAAAATGCTTATCTGACAGGTTATTATCTGCAATTGATATTTTTCCTTTTAAACGAATCTGAACATTGGTTCTTTTCCAATAAAACAAAGCTGATATTTGAGAATGTGTATCAAAAGCTTTTGCTTTGTTTGAATTATAGTTTGAAAAAAAAATCCACTTATCATTAATAATATATTTAAGATTCACAAATCTTGAATCAACTTCATCTTTATTCTTGTCAAATGAGCTTATGGCGACAGCATCTAAGGATTCTTGGTTTCTTTGCTCAGCTTCGTCATAAAGACTTTTAAAAACTATGTAAGGCTTACCTTCATTTAGGTCTTGGAATTTAATCATTAAAAATATTAATTATTTGAAATAGAGTTTAATGAAGCTAGAGAAATGGCAAGACTACTTATAATTGGAGCCATAACAGATCCTAACTCGAGGCCGTCTATCTGTTTAAGATCTCTAGGAACATAAATCACTGATCCTGGATGAATACTATATTTCATTCCAGCAAAGAGTCTAAGCTGGATTCTCTCACTTTCTCCGTTAGGATGAACAATTATAATTGAGGCTTTATCAGCGTATTCATTTAAACCACCAGATTTTTTTATATAATCTTCAATTTTAAGATTATCATCGAATATTTGAGTTCCTGAATTTAATACCTCCCCAAAAACATATACAACTTTCTGATAATATGGAACATGAATCCTATCACCCGGAGTAAGCCTAATATCTAAAGATGGGTCTTCACTTATTTTTTCATTAGAAAATTCTGTCACCACCCTTCCTTGAGGATTGATTTCTTTAAACTCATTTAAAAGATTTGGAATAGTTGCAAGCTGGTTAGTTCTTGAGATTGTTCCAACATTTGCAAGAGATTTAATTGCATCATTATAAAGCCTTGCATTGTATTCTTTTTCAAGGACTTTAGCTTTCTCATTGAATAAAGATGCGCCAAAAATATAAGCATCATCTTTATAACCACCAAAATCTTTAATGAGATCTGAAAGATTCTGATTCTGCTTTATAAAGTACTCTCCCGGATACTTGACTGCTCCAGTAACAATTATAGGCTTATCTATGAACTCTTCATCTTCTGAAATAAAGACATCATTTGTTTTATAAGTATTGAATTTCACGAAAATCCTATCATTTTCTTTAAGCTTTATTTGATCAGTTTCTTTAGAATTTTCATTAATGGTTCTAAACCCACTTTCATCAAGTCTTATAAGAATAATTTCTTTTCTTTGATTCGCATCAAGAGAGAAGCCTCCTGCAAAATCAATAATATCTTTTACGGTTTCATTAACTCTAAATTCATAGATTGCTTGTCTTTTGACGGCTCCCATTAATGGAATGAATTTATTAGTAGAATTAACAAGTATTGCATCACCCGATCTCAGTGAAACACTTGATGAAGTATCGCCATTTATGAAAGCATCGTAAAGATCAAATACATGAATGGTTTTTCCTGCTCTTTTTACCTCAATATTTCTAAATGAGCCATTCTCTGCAATACCTCCAGCAACTTTAATTGCATGAAAAACATTTGAGTAGCCGCCTAAGATATAGAAACCAGGATTATTTACATATCCAGTTATCAATATATTAATATCTCTAGCCTCTTTTAATGAAATAACAGCCTCAGTTTCAACAAAAAATTTCTTAAGAGTTTCATTTATTAACTTGGTAGCTGATTCAAGTGATAGACCGGCAACCTTAACAAAGCCAACATCTTTTATTGAAATATTTCCAGATCTATCAATCCTGTACTCATACTGCTCTGATCGGTCACCAATTATCTGAATGAACAACAAGTCATCCACATCCAATATATATCCATATGATGCAGCAGGATCATTAATTGGCATGAATGTAGTGGGAATCTTGTTAAAAAAGCTCTCGCCAAATCTTTCAAGACTAAGTGAGTCCTTTTCAGGATTTTGTTGCATATCCACTGATGATGAGAAAGACTCATAGTCTTTGGTTTGAACTACTTCACCTGTCTGAGCAGACTCTACATTTGAAATTACTTCACTTCTTATTTCTTCGGGCAATGAATCCAAAAATTCTTTATCAAGCTCCTGTAATAAAATATCTTGGTTCAAAAAAAGAATTGTGCATATCAGGGTTACTTTAATTTGGTACTTCATAAGCATCTCATTATATATTCTATTTAAAAGTTTCTGCGCTTTTAGACCTCAAATTCATTTCTAAGCCTTATAACCACCTTCAGTGTGACAAGAAGAATAAAGGAAACAGCAAATACAAGAATGCAATAAACTAACCTGTTTAGAGACTCATAATTATCTGATTTAACTGGCTCTGCAATAATTTGAATATTATTTGAAGCTGTAATTGAATCAAGGGAATCATTATATATATCTGCTAAAATCTGTTTTGAGGCACCGGCATTAATGTTTTTTATCTCAAAAGATGGGAATAGGTTTAAATCATCCTCACCGGTGTTAATTCGGGAATTAAAATTCTCAAGGCAAAAATCTCTATAATTTTGTGACTTTAGGATTAGGAGCTCATTCGCTGATTCAGATTTTTCAACAAGCTTCTCATCGTAGTCATATTCAATAGGTTCTATATTAAGAATATTTGAGTTTATCGAATACAACTCACAAATTTTACTTGCTTTTGAATTTATTGAGGAAAGTCTGGCTTTTCTATTAAAGAATTCAGATGCCATATTTATTAATTCCAAGTTAATATACAAAGCATCACTAGCATTAAATGCATCTGTAGCAATAATTACTGAGTTCGAATCAGCATCAATAGTTATATCTATTTTTCTCAAAAAGTAATCATGGAAAGAAGTAGAACCATTCGATCTATATCTTGATAAATATTTAACTTCATCATTAGAAAAAATTTTTTCTACATCTGCATTCTGCGCAAAAAAATTACTTGCCTCTTTTGATTCTAAATATGACTTAAGCTGAAAAGCATCTTTAGATGAAGAGCCTGCAAAAGTGTCTAAAAAAGAAGATGAAGTAGAGATTTGTTCATTTTCAGAGGAGACATCAATTATCGATGTAGATTTAAATACCGGAGAAGTTAAAAAAGTTATAAATACGTAACACAGAAATGAAAAAAGAACTGAGAGTTTAAATATTGGGATATTAAGGATTAAGTTCATTGTTAGAAATTATCTTTTAGGTTTTTTTTGAATGCTTCAGGATCATTAAAGTATAGAAAATTATTTCCATTTTTTTCTTTCAGCAAAAAATGAGAAAACATATTTCTTATTTTAAGACAATTTTTTGAAACAGAAAAATAAAATATTTGATTGTCATCAAAGTATCTATCTAAAATCTTTAAATCATCTTCGCTTAATACATTCATTATTGAGGTGAGATTCTTGTTAATTAAGCTAATTTTGGTTGTGTATAGATATAAGAAAAAAGATATCTTGTTGACAATGCTTGAATGAATTTCTTTAACTTTATAATTCTTGTTTTCATTAAAAATATTACCTAAATCATGCAGAATTATAAATTCACTTACATCTATTGAATTGAGGTTTGCTATATAATCAATATTATTTAATAAACTTAAATCGTTAGCAAAATACTTATTTGAGTATCTTTCTTCTTTCTTAAGCCGAATATTATCTTCAATATTTAAAAAATTATTTAAGGCTTTTTGATCAAAATTTAATAAGTTATCTTGGGCAAAAATACAAATATTCTCATTATTTTTTTGTGAGATGTCTTTTAAATATCTCCTAACTTCTCCAGATATGCTCTTCATAACTCTCTTTGATTTAGAAACTTCATATGTAAAAAGATTGGTGCAAGTAAAATCGAGGCAATCATCCATCCAACAAAATAACTGAGATCTATGAATTCATAAAAAATCCCTGTTGTTGGAAATTTAACCCACTCAAACAAGTGAACAAGTGGGTTATAAAGCAGAACGTCTCTTATTGAAGGAGGAAGCTGCGGAACAGGTATTATTACTGAAGATACAAAAAATAAGCCTGATAGGAAAAAAACATGGGCTTCAACTAAAAATGGTGAAGATCTAAATAGTCCTGAGATAATACAGCCATAACAAAAACCAAAAATATACAACATTAAGAAAGCTGAAATAAGTTCAAAATACTCTATAACATAACCAAATAGAGGTACTACAGACAAACAGACAATAAACTTTAAAACGGAGGGAACTAGATTATAAATAAAAATTGAAAAAGCTATAGTCCAAGAGTTAACAAACCTTTTTTCTGCCGCATATTGTTGAATCTTCAGTTTACCAATTCCAGTTACTATCTGCTGAAATCCAAACCAAAAGAGAATTAAAAACACAAAATATTCAATTTCTCTTCCTTGACCTTTTATGCCTGAAGAAAATAGAACCGCAAGGACCGTAATCATTATAAGCTGGTTAAGCGATTGCCAAATTATGCCCCAGTTAAAATTTATATTATTGCCTTGAAATTTACCCATAGAAGTCTGTAGAAATCTAAGATCTGTAAGTACATATATGGTATTGACAAAGATTTCTAAGGGAGATTTACTTTTCATTGATTAAATAATATCAGGCCTTTTAATATGTATTTTTTTGAGGCATGATTTATTAGCTTATTAAGTATGCTTTATTAAAATGAAAGTCGCAATTATTTTATGTGTCAAGAATGGAGAAAAGTTCCTCAAGGAGCAACTAGTTTCAATTAAGAATCAATCGTTTACAAATTTTGATCTTCACATATTTTATAACGACTCGAATGATAACTCCTTGCAAATAATTAAAGATTTTATTTCTTCAAATGAAAACCTTTCTGTTATTTGGTATCAAGGTAATGACATGCACTTTGCAAATAATTTCATATCAGGACTAAAACAATTAACCTTTGAATATGATTATTATTCATTTTGTGACCAAGATGATATTTGGCTCGAAAATCATTTGAAAAGATCTATTGAAAAAATAGGTTCTTTATCAGCCGGTATTGCATCTGTTTTTTGCTCCAGAACACTTTTAATAGATCAAAGAGGGAGAAAATTAGGAAAGTCCATGTACTTTAGTAAAGATCCCTCATTCAAAAATGCTCTTGTGCAATCTATAGCAGGGGGTAATACAATGGTTTTTAATAAAAAAGCTTTTGACTATATTTGCTTAGCTGATGAAAGCTTAAAGATCATAAGTCATGATTGGCTTCTATACTTGATTGTTACTGCTTCTGGAGGAAAAGTTTTTTATTCTCAACAACCATCTGTTCTTTACCGACAGCATGCAAAAAATAAGATTGGCTCTAATTTAGGTTTTTTAAATAAGTTAAAAAGATTAAAAATGCTTTTGAAAGGGGACTTCAACAAATATAATATCCACAACTTTGATCAGCTTGATAAATTTAATTTTATTACTCAAGAAAACAAGAAAATATATGAGCAATATAAGAAATCTTTCAAGGGAAGTTTTATTTCACGATTTTTTAATATAATTAGTTCAGGTGTATATAGACAAACAGCCTTTGGTCAAATAGGACTTTTTTTAAATATATTTATTAAAAATGAAAGAAATTAATATCAAAAGTAGGAGTTACAAAAACTTTCTAATTACTGGGGGTATGGGATTTATTGGCTCAAATTTCATTAAGTTCGTGCTTGAGAATACCGATGCAAATGTTTTCAATTTAGACAATATGTCAGTTGGAAGTAACATTCAGAATCTTAGTGATTTCGCAGAAGAGAATAGGTATAAATCTTTTGAGCTATCAATAAATGATGATTCAATATTAGAAATATTGAAAAAACATAAGATAGACTGCATTGTAAATTTTGCAGCAGAAAGTCATGTTGATAGATCCCTCGAAAACCCTCTAGATTTTTTTAACTCGAATGCAATGGGAACTCTCAATTTGTTAATTGCTTGTCAAAGATTTTCAACTGACAATTTTATTCACTTTCATCAAATATCAACTGATGAAGTTTTTGGATCATTAAAAAGTGATGATCTTCCATTCTCTGAAGAAAATCAATTTCAACCAAATAGCCCGTATTCGGCATCAAAGGCATCAGCAGATCATCTTGTTAGAGCTTGGCATCATAGCTATGGCTTAAATGTTACAACATCTAATTGTTCAAATAACTATGGTCCTAGACAGTTTCAGGAAAAATTAATACCTAAAATTATACAATCCTGTCTTAATGGTAACCATATTCCTATATATGGTGATGGACTAAATATTAGAGACTGGCTTTATGTGGATGATCATTGTGAAGCTATTTTTAAGATTATAACTTCGGCGAATTTTGGCGAAACATATAATATTGGTGGAAAGAATGAAATTACAAATAATGATATTGTAAAAAAAATATGCTCTATCTTAGAGGATTTAGTTCCAGTTGAAGACATTTCACCACTTTCAAATAAAAGGCTTCAAGTATCAAAATATATTGATTTAGTTGAATATGTCTCTGATAGACCCGGTCACGATTTCCGATATAGTATTGATCCAAAAAAAATTGAAAATGATCTTGATTGGCGCCCAAAGGAAGATTTTGATTCAGGAATAAGAAAGACCATACATTGGTATCTTGAAAACATAGATAGATTAAAATAAAAAATGTCAAAAAAAATAGTCCTTTTTGGATCAAATGGTCAGCTAGGGACTGAAATCAAAAATCAGTTTATTTCAAAAAATGTTATTTCATACCCTAAAAAAGATTTAGATATAACAAATAAAAATATGCTCAATGAATCCTTCCGAAATATATATGATGATATTGTTATCAACGCTTCAGCATATACAAATGTAGATGGCGCAGAAGATGATTTTAATCTTGCTAAAGATGTAAATTCCAATGCAGCTGGATGCATTGCTATAAATTGTGAAAAAAAACATTCTTATTTATTTCATTACTCAACTGATTATGTCTTTGATGGAACTAAAAAATCATCTTATACCGAAGAGGATCGAACTCAGCCAATAAACTTATATGGAACAAGTAAACTTATCGGGGAACAAAAGATTTGTGAACATATGTCAAAGTACTATATCTTTAGAACAAGCTGGGTATACGGATCTTATGGGAAAAACTTTGCTAAAACTATGGTAAGTCTAATGATGGAAAAAGACGAAATCAGAGTTGTTGATGATCAATTTGGAGTGCCAACCTCTACATCTATGTTAGCAGAAATTACTGAGTTATTTATTAATGAAATTATTGATGGAAAACCTCCTGAATATGGAATTTATAATGTTGTTCCTGATGGTGAGGCATCTTGGTATGATTTTTCAGTTCATATTTTAAATTACTTAAAAGAAAATTTTCCTGAGAAATGTAAAACAAAAGAAATTCAACGAGTTACTTCTAATGAATTTAAATCTAGAGCAAAAAGACCAAAGAATTCAGTTTTATCAAACTCAAAACTAAAATTAAAAACAAAAATTAAACTGTATAATTGGCAAAAGTATTTGAATATATTCTTAGAAAACTACTTTAAAGAGGAAAAATGAGAAAAGGAATTATTTTAGCAGGTGGGTCAGGTTCAAGACTGTATCCTTCTACAGTTGCGATTTCTAAACAACTAATTCCTGTTTATGATAAGCCTCTTATTTATTATCCTCTTTCAACATTGATGTTGGCGAATATTAGGGAAATTTTATTAATATCCTCACCTGAACACATAGCATTATTTGAAAAATTGCTTGGAGATGGATCAGCATTAGGATTAAATATCAGCTACGAGGTTCAGAATGAGCCAAGAGGTTTATCTGAGGCATTCATTATCGGTGAAAAATTTTTAAATGGTGATGAAGCATGTTTAGTTCTCGGTGATAATATTTTTTATGGATCTGAGCTCATGGGTATTTTAGAGGAAGCAAGCAGTGATTCTGAATTTTCAACAATATTTGCTTACCAAGTTATTGATCCTGAGAGATTTGGAGTTGTAGATTTTAATGAAAATAACCATGTGCTCTCAATAGAAGAAAAACCTCTAAAACCTAAATCAAATTTTGCAGTTACTGGCCTATACTTTTATCCAAATGATGTTTCAGAGAAAGCTAAGTCCTTAAAACCATCTGCAAGAGGAGAGCTAGAAATAACAGATCTAAATAAACTTTATTTGGATGAAAAGAAATTGAAAGTTAAGACTTTGTCCCGAGGCTATGCTTGGTTTGATACTGGGACTCCAGAATCAATGATCGAAGCTTCAAACTTTATACATACTCTAGAAAAAAGACAGGGACTAAAAATATCATGTCCTGAAGAAATTTCTTTACAAAGAGGCTTCATAACTGAAGAGAGGTTACTTAAATCTATAAAAAATATCCAAGGGGATTATAAAGAGTATTTAATTAAATTATATGAAATATATAAAAACTGAGTTACCTGAAGTAATAGAATTTTTACCTAGTATATTTGAGGACGAAAGAGGTTTTTTCTTTGAAAGCTTCAATGAAAAAGTATTCGAAGAAGCTATTGGCTATTCAGTTGAGTTTGTACAAGATAATCATTCTTTTTCCAAAAAAAATGTCTTAAGAGGTATTCACTATCAAATGGAGCCTTTTTGCCAAGGTAAATTAGTAAGGGTTCTTAATGGAGCAGTTTTAGATTTAGCTGTTGATTTGAGAAAAGATTCAGTAAATTTTGGTAAATGGGTTACTAAAGAAATTAATTCTACAATTAATAATCAACTTTGGATTCCTCCAGGTTTTGGACATGGGTTTAAAGTAATATCGGATTCGGTTCATTTCTTATATAAAACTACAGCATACTATTCAAAAGATTGTGAAAGGGTAATATCGTGGGATGATAAAGATTTAGATGTTGACTGGGGTGATGGTGATGCTGAATTAAGCGAAAAAGATCTCCAAGGAGTTAATTTGAATGACGCAGAAGTCTTTTAATTAATTTCTAGCTAAATTATTAACTAAAGCTTATCACTGAAGTTCTGCCATTTTTCTTCAATTTTTTCTTTGCCAAAAAGATTGACAGCAAATTGATATTGTTTCTTATAACTTGAAGAAAATTTCATGAGATCTTCTTTGGTAATATTATTCTTTGATTTTGATTCATTTACTCGAAAAGCAAAGTCTGGTTTTACAAAAGGTACATCAATAAGATCGCATAACCTCTCAATTTGCTCATTTGAAAAAAGTTCTTCATACAAACAAAAAAAACTTTTATCTCCAAAGACTCTTTTTATTGCGTCATGAGTAGAAGAATAGTCAACTCTAATATTATCCTCTCTAGTTCCAACAAGCCTTCTCATTTCGGCTAATTCTTCAGACTTAGTAGGTTTTTTTCTTGGATTTCTTAATTTCATTTTAGCTTGCGACCTTAGCCTGTTGACTGGATCCCTCATCAAAAAAACCGGAATTACTTCAACACCCCTATCCTCAAAATTATTTTTAATATTTTTCAATATCCTTGGTGATAAAGTACTGTAAGTAGGGGTTATATCAGCTGTAAAATTCTTTTCATTATTTTTTAAGTTCTCATAAAAATAATTATAGTAATTTTGGATATTTATAAACATTGAAAGACGCAGCAATTGTTTATCCTTACTCCAGTTTTTTGGATTTTCAGAAACAAGTGATCCGATTGATTTTCTTAAAAAGCGATCAAATATTTTCCCTCTATTTTCTGCATCAAAGATATGATATTCCTTCATAAAACCATCAAAAAAATCATCTCTTTTTGAAAAATAATCATATAACCAAGAAGTTCCACATTTTTGCGCGCCTAAACCAAGAACAAATTTTTTCATTTAAATCTACCTCTCATTATTTTAAAAATTTACAACTTTTCCAAATATCGTTTATAAAGCTTTCCCCATATAATTCATATAAATTAAAATATGTATTTCTGTAGTTTTCAACAATTACACTCATGTGCTCTTCAGAAAGCTCGGTTTTTTTTCTTCTAGATTTATTCGAGAAAGTATTAAAATTAGGTTTAATATAGTCAAGCCCCAAAAGCACGCTTAATCTTTTGGTCTCTTCCTCAGAAAAAATAGTTTCATAAAAAGAAATGAAGTATCTTTCTCCAAAAACTGCTTTGATATTTCTTATTGTGCTCATGTAATCAGATTTAATAGATTCTCTGGCTGTTTCTTGATAGCTTTTAATAACACTAATTTCTTCGTCTCTTGTCATCTTCTTACTATTCTTTGCAAGTGTCATTGCAATATTTGATTTAATTCTTTCAACAGGATCTCTCATTAAAAAGATTGGGAAAACCTCAATTCCCTCATTTTCAAATTTATCTTTAACCTGCTTGAGTGTAGCTTTCTCAAGGCCAGCATGTTCTGGTGTAAAGTCACCTGAAATACGAACTTCATTCTTAAGCAGTGAGTTGAAATAGCTAAAATATAGGTCCGGATGGAGAATCATTGCTGTAGTGAGAAAATTGCCAATTAGATTGTGATCAATCTGATCTCTTTTATGATTTATCAATTCTTTTCGATAATTTTTTATATCCTCAAGAGAAAAAAACCTATTTATACCCATTTTTTGAAATGGTTTAAGTTTAAAATCTAAAACATGATATTCCTTCTTAAAACCAAAATCTGTCTCTTTATATTTATCGAGATAGTCATGCATCCATGTTGTGCCTGCTTTTTGAGCGCCCATACCGAGGATAAAAATTTTTTTCATTTATTGAGATAAAATATTGAGAAAATTACAGATAAAAAATGTGTTTAAATAATACAATTATTATAGAATGTCCATCTTTATATAACAAATGAAAAACAAATTTGAAAGGTTCCTTCTACTCGTAAAAAACTTTGGGTTTTTTTATGCATTAAAAGAATTGATCAAATGGGTTTATAAAAAAATTTCTGGGCGAGATTTTCTTTACTTTCAACGACTAGATTCAAAGGACTTGTCGTATAAAGAGCAAATATCAATATCTCTAAACCCTTTTGCAAAACAGTGGTTTTATTTAAATGAAAAGAAATCTTTCTTTTCCAATAAGAAGCTTCCAATTAAAAGAGTGCTCATAATAGCTGATTTAAATATTTCTCAGTGTAATATTTATAGAGTTGATGGATTAATTCAATATTTAAATTCTTACGGGATTAGAGCAGAAAAAAGTTTTTTCCTTGATTTAGAAAGAATAAGGAAATATTTAAATTCGTCATGTGCGGTTATATTTTATAGAGTTCCTCTTAGAGATGAATTACTTGATATTATCTATGAATGTAAAAGAGCCAATATTAGGATGATATACGATATTGATGATCCAGTATTTTCATTTACAACATACAGCGACTATGAAAATTTAAAGTATGTAAATACAAACTCTTCAAAACATATTCTTGAGGGTGCACCAAAATATTTTGCGATGATGAGTTTCTGCGATTTCTTGATTACAAGTACTCCTCAACTCTCAATGCTAGCAAAAAAATATTTTCCAAATAAAACAGTCTTTACTAGAAGGAACTATATCGATCAGTCTAGAATCATGCCCATAAATGAACTTGAAAGAGAGCATGAAGAGGTAAAACTCATCAGCATAACCTCAGGATCGATTGGTCATGAGGATGATTTCAAGATGATCCAACCTGCATTAGAAAACGTATTAAAAAAGAATAAAAAAATAAAACTACTGATGCTTGGTAAATTTAAAAAGTCACTATTCAGCGGTATCATAAATGACAGAATTGAGGAACATATACCTTTTCAGGATTACGACGATTATATAAAAAGCTTATCTAAAACCGATCTATCACTGATACCAATAAAGAAATCTGATTTTAATGAGTGTAAAAGTATTGTGAGATTATTAGACTGCTGTAATGCAGGCGTACCTGCAATTACAAGTGATATAGGTGACTACAAAGCAACTCATGAAACTACTCCTTGCTTTGAAGTTTCAAAAGATGATCATTGGGAAGAAAAAATCTCAACCTTAATTGATAGCAAAGAACTTAGAGATTATTATCGTGAAACATCAAGAGAGTTCCTTGAAAGCATCTCCTCAGGAAGAAATACATATATTGCTCCGGAAAAATTTACTGAAAAGATCATACTATGAAAATTGTATTAGTTAATATTTTTTTCCATCCAGACTCCTTTGGAGGAGCAACAACTGTTGTTGAAGAAAATGCAAAGCTATTATCAAAAGCTGGAAATGAAGTTATTGTTATCAGCCTAACTAGTAGGCCTGAATATGTTCAAAATCAAATAATAAAATCTTCAAGCAATGGAGTAATTAGTCTTCAAATAAATGCAGGTCCTGTATCAGAAGAGGAAAAATATCTGGGAAATTTAGATCGGTCTTTGCTGATAGCTGAATTAATTGAAGATATCTCGCCGGATATCTTGCATGTTCATTGTATACAAGAGATAGGTATAAATTTCTTGGAAAATATAGTTGCTAATGGAAACTTATATAAAACAAAAAAGATTCTTTCTATCCATGATTATTGGTGGCTTTATAAGAATCAGTTTTTACTTAGTGATGATGGTCAATTTACAAAATCTAAAATAATATCTGAATCTGAAAATCTAGTCTTTAATAAAAAAGCTAAAAAAAGATTAAAATCTTTGACTAAAGCACTCAATTTATTTGATTTAATTACTACTCCATCGGAGTATTCATCAGAGCTTTATAAAATGAATTATCTCAACCTTGATTTTGTTACTTTATCAAATGGAATTAATCTATCTTCTGATGACTGCGCTAAAAAAAGTACATCAAAAATAACGTATGGATTCTTAGGAGGGCCCGGCCAAGTAAAGGGCTTTGAAAACATTTTGCAAGCGGTAAATGAAATTTCGCTTGAAAGAACAGAAATTAGACTAGTTCGTGCTCATGAAACTTGGTATAAAAATATGGATCTTCCTGATGAATTCAAAATCGTTGAAAGGTTTGATCAGGAAGAAATAGATAAATTTTATAAAAAAATTGATATTTTGCTTTTTCCCTCTCAGTGGGGAGAAACCTTCGGCCTTGCCATAAGAGAGGCCTTGAATAGAAATAAGTGGGTCATAACTACAAGAGAAGGAGCCCAAATGGAGCCAATAGTTGATAATAAAAATGGAAATCTTATTGGCTTAGGAGATAATTCAACTGAAGACCTAAAAAATCTTTTCTTAAAGTATGATAATGAAATACCTTTGCCAAAGGGGAACTATAATTATTCATATCAAGATCAAGTAAATGAGCTAATAAAAATCTATGAAAATTAATAAAAAAATCTACTTCAATATTGGCCTAATGAAAACTGGGACTACTTGGTTATATGGCATTCTCAAAAATCAAAATAATATTTATTTCACTCCTGAAAAAGAACTTCATTTTATGCAAATGATGAGCGATAGCAATTTTAGGAATTTCGAAAGTAAGTATGATCAGTTCTTAAAGTTTTCAAGGAAGCTTAAGAATAATGAAAACATGAATGATATTCAAAAAGTTAGAAAACTTAAATGGTATCTTAATTATCTTAGATCTGGGGCAAGTTTTGAATGGTTTGAAAAGCTTTATCCATCAAACTTTGATGGTTACTGTTGTGACTTTAGTAATCTCTCATGGAAAGCAAATAAAAAACTTTGGATGAATGTATTTGATAGATATGATCAGGTAAAAACATCTATTATTTTTCGCGATCCTTTATCAAGACTTTGGTCACATGCTAAATTCCATTTCAGAATATTACATGGCAAAGATTTTGATTTAGACGAAACCGAGGGAGTTAAATTTATTAAAAAATATGATTTCATTGAAAATAGTAGCTATGACCTTGTATTAACCCAAATTGAAAATACAATTGGCCTTGATAGGTTACTTATTCTTTTTCAAGAAGACTTTCCAAGGAATCCTCATGAGAATATACAAAAGATTGAAAGCTTTTTAGAAATGAAATTCGACTATGATCGAATCTCTGGATTGAATGAAAGAGTTAATGAAAGTGCTAAGATTGAAATGCCAAAATGGTTAAAAGATAATTTTGGGAATGTACATAAAAAATCTTTGCAAGCATTTGAAAAGAGATCAATAAACTATCCTGGGGATTGGACCAAATAAATTTAAAGGTAATTAAAAATATCTCTTGTGAATACTTTTTCTCTATGATTCTCTAAATCTTTTTCAAATCTATTAGCAATAATCAACTGGCTATTATTAAGAAATTTTTCCAGGTTACTCTCAACTTTTATTCCCATAAACAAATCTTCTTTGATTGAAGTATCATAAATAGTAATTTCAGAATGGCTATTGATGTCTTTGATTACATCCAAGATAGCTGATTGTCTATGATTGTCAGAGTTAAGTTTCATTGCGAGCTTGTAAATTCCTATCCTCTTAACATTCTTATTTGAAATAATTGATGCAATAAATCTTTTTCTTTCTCTATTTGATTTAATAACAGCATCAATTACAGGTGATGGAACATCAATAAGCTCTTTTGAAAGCTGTTTTGAATCTTTAGGTAAGCAGTAACCACCATATCCAAAAGAAGGATTGTTGTAAAAATCACCAATTCTAGGGTCTAAAGAAACACCCTTGATAATTTTCTTTGAATCAAGTTTATTGGAAAGCGCATAATTATCTAACTCATTAAAAAAAGAAACTCTCAGGGCTAAATAAGTGTTTGCAAAAAGTTTGATTGCCTCAGCTTCATCAGAGTGAGTAAATATCTTTTCAACATCTTTTAATTCTGATACTTCTTCAAGCATAGATAAAAATTCATTCGAGTTATTGTCCGTATCTCCTATCACCAATCTTGCAGGATATAAGTTATCATTAAGTGCACTTCCCTCTCTGAGAAATTCTGGTGAAAAATAGATTCTTTCATATGAAAGTTTTTTCTTAATTTTTCTTGTATATCCCACTGGAATTGTTGATTTGATAATAATAGTTGCCTTACTGTTCAGAGATATTATTTCAGATATCAATTTGTCTAATTTTTTAGTTTCGAATCTTCCTTTGTTTGCATCATAATCTACTGAAATAGCTATTATTATGATGTCTGAGGTTGAAAACGCTATCTTATTGTCAGTGGTTCCAGAAATATCTAAACTTTTATTTCTTAAATATTCCTCCGCTAAACTATCTTTTATTGGACTTATTCCTTTATTAAGTTTTTTTATCTTCGAATCATCAATGTCAAAGATCTTTACAGAGAATTTTGTTGATAATAAAAGACCAAGTGTAAATCCTACATAACCACAACCAATTACTGTAATATTTTTTGACATAACTATGGTGCCCAGAGCCGGACTTGAACCGGCACGAAGTTGCCTTCGAGGGATTTTAAATCCCTTGTGTCTACCAATTCCACCACCTGGGCATATCTAAAG
>MDTG01218140.1_pt1 | contig 17937 bp, 14 predicted proteins | sample 811421 | NCBI WGS metagenome assembly MDTG01 (sample SAMN05326645, study PRJNA326480) | marine metagenome | isolation source: seawater | place: Pacific Ocean: South East | collected 2011 | reverse complement strand
TATTAAATAACATATTATAAGATTACTACTATCCTCTATAAATAACTTCAACCCTTGCATTAAATGTGTAGCTTTCAACAAACATCTTCATATAATTAAATCTTTCATCAGATAATGTGACAGAATAATTAGGTACTAAGAATTTATTAATTTCAGTATTCCAAACAACTTCAAGTGATCCTTCAATTGAGTGAAGCCCTGGGCAGTCCATTCCAATAAGATTTGATATTGATGATATTTCACTTATGAACATAAGTCCATATGATTGTATAATTGATGGAAACATACTTTCAGCTATTACCTGTGAAATTTTAATTTTGAACTTCTTATTTTTATGTAGGATGGATTCTTGAAAAGTTAGATCTGTAGATTTATCCTGAAACTTATCAATACTTTCTATTAGATTCATATGCTCTGTTACGAAACCAATATTATATGTAACTATTGCATATGTTTTATTAAGATCATGTATTTTCATTGAGTTATCTTTATCATCTATTGAAAAAATAATATCTTTATTAGGATAGATTGATTCAATAAACTTAACCTTTATGCTATTAACTAAAATATTATTTTTTTTCAAAATTTCTAATGATTTAATGAGTATATGTGCACCATGGATATTGATATCTTCTAGAGATGTTTTTTTTATGTACTCTCTATCAACATGTATAGGATTAAAATCATTTGATAGAGTCGCAAATTGAAAGTGTATATCATCAGTAAAGTTCGTGGAAATTTGCATTATATAAATGTTTCCTCCATATAGACTTGAAAGGGTTTATAGTTTTTTATTTCTAATACCCACACAGTATTACCTTTATCATCTTGATTAATCTTTTTAAATCCCATGTCTTTATAAAAGCTTTTCACAATCATATTCTTGTCTGTAGGAATAAAAGTTCCATTTATCTTCTCTATTCCTTTATCTTTGCAAACATCTACAATTCTATTCATAGCAGCTTGTTCTACACCTCTTTTTAAAACTCTACAGCTCATCAACCAAGAATCTATGCTAATTTGATTATCAAATAATCTCGCAACTATGGTACTTATCATTCCATTGTCACCAAACTTATCGGAAAGTCTTATTTGAAAGGTTAAGAATGATTTATTGTCAATTAGCATATCAATATCTTTCTCTGTGTACCTCTTTGTAGTTAAATTATACTGATTTGACTTATTGGATAACTGACTTATTCTCGATTTATTCATCTCATCAAAACTTGCTATTTGAATTTTCATATTTAACATAATCAAGTATGATTCATAGTCTACAACATGATTTAATAGGTTTTTTCTATCCATATTATCTTTGTAGTTGCTTGCTCGGCTAAAATCTTCATTAGTAAGAGATGTCTGCTCTAAATAACCACAATTATTTAATATTTCAGAATAATCCGATGGATCGTCAGACATATTCAGAACTGCCACTTCAGGATAGTTCGAAGTAATTATGAATCTCTCTGCTGGATTATCATCGATAAAAATTAATGAATCTAATCCAATATTTAATTCTCTAGCAATATCAGTAATATTGCTTGCCTTATCATTCCAATCTACTTTTATGCAGGAAAAGTCATCTTTCTTAAGTATCATCTCTGGATGATTATCTATAGCATTAATTGCTACGTCATAATTATTCTTAGATGCAATTGCCAAAAGTATTCCTCTAGATCTATAGCAAGCAAGTGTTTTTTGGAAGTCTATAAAAGCCTCGCCGATAGCAGAGCCGTTTCCTAAAATGATATTCTCTATACCAGAGTCCCCTATTTCACCTCCCCATATTGTATTGTCTAAATCCAGAACTATACACTTCTTGGGCTTACCATATGTTGCAGATAAAATTCTACAAAAGTAATCAGAAAAAATTGGGGTCTGACTTATATCAAAAGGTGTCTTTCCAATAAATGTATGCTTGGAACTGTACCAGTTTTCAAGGCCTACTTTTTCAGCAAGTGACTGTATGTCAAAAATATAGCAACTAGACTTATTATATTCGTTAATTAATCTTTGATTTAAAGCATTAGTGATATATTTTTTACTTCCTGTAAAAGAAATGTTGTTATTACCGAAGATATTATTTTCAGGTGAAACCAAATTTGTTAGACATGCTAATGATCCAGATTCATTTATTTTTTTAACAAATACATTGAGCTTATTAATTATATCATCGATAAAATTCTCATGGCTATGATTGGTATCAAATATATTTTCAATATTATAAAAAGAATTATCTAAATATAATAAGGTGATATCTGGTTTGAATTTAAAATACTCAGATTTATCATCTAATAAATCAGCTGCAAATGTATCAAAGCTTGATTCTAATATGGTTGTAAGAAGGTTATATCTTAATGCTGCGGCATTAAGACATCCCACAATATACTCTGTATTCTTGTTAGATAATATTGCTATTTTTATACTCTTTTTTGATGAGGCAAAATTCTTTATTTTCAAAGAAAGGTTCTTTAATTGATTATAATTAAGTGAATATTTAGATAGCTCATAACAAATTTTAAGAGATTGTGCTGATGAAATCTGTTTATTAATATCTTCAGGTGGATTGGGGAGCCATGGAAAGTTTGAAATTTTATCCATTTGTTTTAGATAAAATTATATCAATCAACTCTTTCACATTGGCCATCCCAAGTGTTTCTGTTGTAGAAAAAGTTAATCTATAAAATGATTCTATACTGAGAATAATATTAATATGAGCCAAACTATCCCATCCTTCAATATCATTTGATGTTGATTCTTCAGTAAGTTCTACTGGTGAATTTACAACCTCAGATACTATTTTATTAAGTTCTTCTAAAATACTTGATCTATCCATAAACACTTTCTTTTTAATATTTGTAAAATTCAATAAAAGTTAGAACTTATATAGAAGAATAATACTATTAAAGTAATAATTAAATAACTCATCTTATCTTTTATTGAAAAAATTATTGGATCATCCTGAATTAAATTTTCACTCGTCAGATAAAAAACACGAGTAATCCAAAATATCAAGAATATTGATACTGGCAACAAATAATTAGCATTAGAATATAAACCATATGGATGCTCAGAAAATATATATAGAATAAAAATGAATATTGAAAGATATCCAAATGTGTATGATATTACGGTAAGAAAATTTAAATCTTTCTTCATATAAGGTCTTCCATTATCTATAAGTATAGAATCATTATACCTTTTTATCTCTATTATCCTTTTTATGGATGCCATCGATATAAAAAACAATATACTAAAAATGAATAACCAATGTGAAATGTCTACTTCTATAGCATATCCACCAGAATATATCCTCAGTAAGAAAAATGATGATAATACAATAATATCAACGTACGGTAATATCTTTAAATATAATGTATATGCTGTAGATAATAAAAAATAAAAAATAATCAAAGTCAGCAGTTCAAGACTTATATTTATACTAAGGATGATACTAAGTGAAGAAAATAAAATAAGATAAAAAAGTGCGTCAGTAATTTGAATTTTACCACTTGGAAGTGGACGATTCTTTTTTGAGGGATGTTTTCTATCGATATTAGAATCAACAAGATCATTTAAAATATATACAGAAGACGATATAAATGAAAAAGCAATAAACGTTTGTAACAATATTAATACATTAGAAGTACTTATTTCTTGTGATAATAACATAGGAAGAAATACTAAGAGGTTTTTTACCCAATGATGAACACGAAGTAGATAAAACAAATCATTAATAGTTATGTCATAATTCTGTGAAATAATATTCTTTTTGATCTTCTTATTTTTAAGTTTATTCAATAATGACTGACTAGATACTATAATTGAATTGTGCGAGCACTCCCAAATTGGTATATCTTTCTTTGAGTCTCCTATGTAATCAAAGATATAGTCTGTAAAGTGTTCTCTAAGATATTCAACTTTATTAATTCCAACTAAATTCCTAACATTGGTTGTCCCAGCTACATGATCAAAACAATCTAAGAATTTACCAACTCTTTTTACGATATCCTCATGAGATCCAGAAATTAGAATTAATTTATCATACTTGTCTCTATTTAATTTTATATATTCTAGAACATCATTATTATATGGTAAATTCTCAACATCTATGGCGGTGTTATCACTAAGAAATTTCTTTGCTGAACCTTTTCCCCTAAATATGAATAGAATAACTGCCTTTATAATCTTATGGGGCGAATGTCTTAAAACTTCGATGACTGTCTCGAAACTTATATCTGTCTTTACAAGAGTATTATCTAGATCAACAGCTAATATTTTTTTTCTGATCATGTTTATTACTAATATACTATTGTTTTAATATGAAATGTAATCATCATATAGTATAGGACAATTAAAAACCATTCCAAATAAAGTAATCCTTTATAATAGAGAATTAATCTATAATCATACATATAGCATCTTTTTTGATATAATCATAAAGTGAATTATCTAATTAATAGATTTATAATTTTTTATCTAATAAATATAATAATCATATTAGATATAATTTTAAAAATCATCTTAGATGATAATAGTGAGTCTTTATTAATTTTTTTAACTCACTTCTCTTTAGTAATGTTGGTTCAGTTCTTGTTAATAGTAGTTTTTACGAGAATATGGCATCTTAAGAAATCAATCATATATTTTATATCCTCTTTTTTCATTTCACTTAATATATTTTTGTTTAAACTGGTTAATTATTCCTCTGTATATGTTTATCTAAAAACATTTGATTTAAAAATAATGACATTAGTAGTTATTACTTTATTTATATACTCATTATATTCTATATTTAAAAACAGAATAGTTTTTCTCTTATTTTTAATATCATTGCCATCCGCATTTACATTTTCGTCATCAATAATAAAAGAAATAAATAAAGAAGTTGAAAGAAGTGAACTTACAGAAATGAATGATATTAGGTTTTCACAAGTGCCAAACGTATACTTAATTGGCATAGATGCTCTAGCTCCTTTTGAAATTATTAATACTCAACTCAAGGCCAATATCAATTTTAGTAGTATTAGCAGAAATGACGTAATTAGATTCAAAAACGGATTTGGTTTTGGAAAAACTGGCAGAACATGGAATGCGATTTTATCATTAGGAATGGAAAATAATATTTTAGAAAAGAATTATGCAAAATCATTTACAGGTCAAAGAAGCTCTCTTCTATTTGATATTTTTAAAAATAATGGATACAAAATATACTCTGGTATACCGATTGGATGGTGGGGAGATAAGAAAGGGGATCTGATAGATAATTATTTAATTGTTAGAGGACGACATGATTTTAGTGGTTGCTTTAATAGAAATAAAATTCTTGGAATACCTAAATTTTTTGGGCTGTGTACACTCGTTGGTGAAAGAAAAAAAGAACTTTATTGGTCTTATTATAGTTTCATGATCGAGAAGAATCCAAGAAATTTTGATTACGAATTTGAAAATTCTATTTTAGAAAACGTCGGAGATACAGAACGGCCAACCTTATTTGCATATCATTTAGTAAGAACTGCACATACTGAATCAGACTACGATCATACTGATAAGTCTAAAGCGGATTTTTTCAGAAATGAATATCTAGAGAATTTCAAATATATTGATTCATTTTTAGGTGAACTCTATAAAAAAATAAAGAAGGAAGATCCCAATTCTATATTGCTAATTTTTGGAGATCATGGCTTGCAAGTTTATAGATCTCTCTGGGGAAATATTAATATTGAAAATAGTAAAAATATTTTTTTAGATATTTATTCAAATCAAATCTTTTTACTCAAAACAGATAATAAATGTTCATCGCATAAACTAAATTCGGGTAAGCCTTATGTATTTCATCATACAATTTTAACTGGGTTGATTAATTGTTTATCAAACGATCCTACTGCAGTAAATAATATAATTAATTCATCAATAGCTAATAAAGAATGGGGCTTTGTTCTTAAGTCACCCATAGATTTTACTCATAATGAATATATACCTAAAAATGTTGAACATTACCTATATGAATAGGTTAATATCTATAATGTGATGAAGACAAGTATAAAATTGTTTATAATATCTTTCCTTTTGATATTTTCAGATAGTTCATATGCATATTTAGATCCCGGCTCTTTAAGCATTATCATTCAAAGTATCATAGCTGGGATTGTCGCTTTTTTGAGTATTTTGACAGTATACAGCAATAAACTATATTCATTCATATCAAAGATATTCAAAAAAAAGAAATAATCATAACTCTTTGAATAATCTCTTTACTTCATCTAAGAAAACTTCATCAGATTTATCATGATTGAATAAATATTTTCTTTTCAATTCTTCAATTTGACTTTTAGATACTTTTGTACATCTTTTAATAGAGTCTATTATTGAGCTGTTACAGTCCCATATTGTTCCAATTTGATCTCTTATTACTATCTCCAGTGGCTTTAAAAGTAAATCTTGATATTTTATATTATTTATTTTTTTATCTATATCACAAAAAACTACTGGCTTATAAAAGGCAAATGCAAACTCTAAAGCAACACCTGACCAATCGCTCACCATAATATCGCATTCATTAAATGAAGAAGTTTTTTCCATATCTGTTTCATAAACAAAATTATCTTGATCTTCATATAAATTCAGGAGTTGTTGCAATTTATTATTAAAAAGTTTTAGTGTTTGTGGGTGAGGTCTTAAAATAACCTTAAAGTTATTTTTGAGAAGATCATCAATAATTTTGCTTGCTAACCCAGATTCGATTAATCCACTAGAGCCCCAAGAAGGTGCAATAAGAACTCTCTCATTTATATCACTTCTTGAGATATTTCCTCGCATTTTTGATAAAAAGTCTAATCTTGAATATCCATGTTTAATAATGTTTTTTTTACGTAAATTATATTCTCTCTCGATTGCTTTTATCTCCTTTACATGATGCGGACCAGCGCAGCAAATTGTATCAAAGTGATCGAATGCCCCAAATCGATATACCATATGTAGACTCACTAAAGAGTGTTGAACATATATATAATGTACTTCAAACCTTGATCTTTTGACACTAAACCGATTTAGATCTGGCATTGTTAGGATCATAATTTTTGTGTTTATAGTTTGAAATACGAAGTCTCTAATATAGCTTTGACCGATATAAAGGCATCTAAGCCTTGGATGATCAATTTTAAAAACGGGCTCATTTATATCTGAACTTAAATAAAGAACCGTCAAATCAGATTTATTTAAGATTTGATATAAAATATTTTCTAGATGCGGCCAATAACTCGTACCTTCACTATAAAATGTAACATTTTTTTTTGCGATAGGTAGCTTTAAAATTTCGAGTGTGTTTGATAGTGCTTTCAAAGATTTGGAAAATTTATTCATTTTTATTCCAGAGGAAATCAAGGCTATTTTCATTATTAAGTTTTTCATACAATCGTAAATCTTCAATAGTATCTATCTCAAGCCATCCGCCTGAGACATGTGCAGGTTTAATTTTCCAGCCAGACTTAATTAATAGTTGAAGAAAATCAGTAAGATAAATTTGGTTGAAGGACTTGCCGTTGTATATTTTATTAGGATCTAACTCATAATAAAAAGATATTAAAGGGTTAATTACTTTATTAGATATCTTTATAAGACCTGTGTATTGAGATTCAATTTCTAGTAAATTTTTAGCTTTCCCCCCAAGTTCACTTATATACCCTTTATCATCAAATTTCATAGTTTCAGCATCAAGAAGAGGATTTTCATTCCTCAAAGACCATAAATCCAGCCAATTATCATCAACCATGACTACAATATCTCCATCAGTCTCAATCAATGACTCTAAATTTTTCTTCTCATAAACTATATCTCCATATGAAATTATCAAATCATCATCTCTTTCTTTTAAATATTGAACACCACAAAATAAGCTATATACCATATTTGTATTTTCATATTCTTTATTATGATAAGTTGTATAACCAAGCCCCTCTAATTGGTCTCTCAAATAACCAGTTACTATAGCAATATTATTAATACCCAATGATTCAATTATATTAATCTGGTGCATTATAAGTGGCTTATCAAGAAAAGTAATGAGCGCTTTTGGTTTTTTAAGTGTTAGCGGGTTTAAACGTTTTCCCTGCCCGGCAGCTAGTATAAGACATGATACCATCTAAGAGAAATATTTCTTTATGAGCACATTGTCACAATCATGCGTTGGTTTTTCTCTTTCGGGATGCCACATAATTGCCAGTATCTTATTAGATGAATGTTTCAGTGCCTGAATATTATTATTATTATCTATTGCAAGAGGAATAAGATCAGTCCCTAATGACTTCTTACACACAGTATATCTATGGTAGCAAGTCACTTGACTAGGGAACATCAAATTAGTTTTCCCACAAGATAATATTTTTTGTTTTTTACCTACGTGGTCATCAAATTTAGTAAGTTTACCACCAAAAAAAGTATTAATAAGTTGTAAGCCTCTACAAATACCTAAGACAGGAATTTTATCCTTAATAGCAATTTTCAAAATCTCTATCTCAAATAAATCTCTATCCGGGTAAACATAATCCTCAGACGAATCATTAGAGTAGTCAGCTAGGGTGTTCCCCCCACTTAAAATTATTCCATCAAGTTTTAATTTTTTTAAAATATCACTTAAATCATTAGTAGGAACAAGAGGTATTAATAATGGGATGAAATTTAAAGATAGTAAAAATTTGATCCATTGTATATCAATACAGGTTATCACCTCATGATAATCATGATGCTTCATAACCTTAAGAGTAATACCAATGTTTTTTTTAGACATTTTTTATTTTCTCATTCCTGCAATCAAGTATAACATGGCCAGAATGAAGGTGTTCATAAAGCTTATCACCTATCCCGATGCTGGCTGGGATATTTAGCTCAGCACATCTAATAGCCATATGAGAATTTGCACCACCATATTTTGTTATTAGCCCAGCAATATTATGGCTAAATATCCAATCATATCCTGGATCAGCAGATTCTATGCATACAATCTTTTCTTGAATTTTGATATCCATATTATCATTTATGAAGCACAACTCAGCAGCCACTTGTAAATTAGTAATATAATTCGCTTGAGATTTTTCCTGAGTATAACCATCGAAATTAGATTCACTACTTATAAATATAGGTAACTTTGCAAACTGCTCTAAATGAACTCTTGATTTTCTCTGTTTAACTATTGTTGCTATATTTTTTTTATCAACATTTCCTGATCTTATATTATTTATATCCTCATATGACATATAACCAATTTCTTCTCTAGTAAAATCCAAATATTCTTTTCCATATTCAACTAACAAATCTAGTGCAGTACTGATGTTTTTTGTAAATTGCAATTTTGTCCACTCCCTAGCTTGTATAGCACATTTGATGTAATTGATAAGTGAGTTAGAATTTATATCTGTTGGTAAGTCGTCTAAAATTTTCTTAAAACCTTCTTCCTCTTTTTTCGTAAACTCAAAATTCCTTATAGATAATTTTTTTTTATTCTTATCATGAGTTCTGTTGAAATAGAATTGAGGATTTTCCCAATATGCAGTTTGATTAATATCATATGTACCAGGTCTTAAATGTCCATATTTTCTTATTAAATCGTCATCTTTCATATTGCTAGATAGGTCGTATTGTAGTTCGCTAGCTACCGTAGATATACTAGATTGAAATTCTAACATCCTATGAGGACTAAGATATCCAGATCTAACACAACTCTTTAGTAAAATTATTGCTATAAAACCTGCCCGTGCTGAATGAGCAAAAGGAAGAGTGCCAAAATTTTTACAGTCTGTTAATAATTTATGTACCTTATCTAAAGAATTACTTTTCGAATTCTTAATTTCTAGAAATCTATCACTAAGATTGTAAATACTAGAAATATCATCGTCTAGCCTTTGAAAAGATCTGGCAGTAATAACTTTAAGAGCTTCTTCGAGAATTTTAATCTCTTTTAAAGTGATCTCACTATTGTTAAATCTACTTTTAGCATCATTGAAAAATGTTGGTGTCCATATAGTAAATACTAAATCGAACTCTATTTTATCATGAATATTAGGTTTTTCTTTTAATATATTTAAATATGCATTTACAAGCTTTTTGGTGATCTCGTCAGGTATAGATGCAGGAATAAAAGAATTCAATGAGGCGCGTATATCAACATAAGGCTGTGAACAGAACCTATGTATTAATTTTTCTGGTCTTACATCTCTATATCCAAATTCATATCTTTGTTTAGCCCAAGTTTCATCAGTAATTAAAAAGTTGTATAAACTCATTGCCAAAGTATTAGGTTTTTTACCTAGAATCTCTGCCGGATTCCAATCAGTCATTCCTGAAAAAAGTGTATAGTCTCCTAGAATACATGCAGTATGAGAGCTTGACTGGTAATTGTTGAATTTGTCTTTGCTTTCTTTCAAAGATTGGGACAATACTTTTGAATTCGAATATCTAAATTCTTGCTTGATCACAATGGGTCTAACCTGGAAAATATACATTACATCATCAGAGTCAATAGCAAACTCTATGTTAAGTTTGTTATTATCGAAAATATTTTCTAACTCATAAGTTGCTTTTAAAATACGACCGATTGGAGAATCATTTCTTACATAATTTTCTGATCTATACCTATAAATAATTTCTGTCTTAGTGCTAAAATTACTTCCTGATGTGACGGAATTAGTAATCCCAGACATATCATCATAATTTATTATATAGTATGGTGCTCCAGATACTAAATCACATGTTAAAATTACCCCAGATAAAGCAACATCATTTAGAAAAGGCTGAATTAAAACATCACCATGTGAAGAATTTATTGTATAAGATTCAAAGACCTTATTGATTGCATTTACCACGCTTCCTGTATCATTACATTGAATATCGAGAATGCTTGTGAACACTCCTGCGTTTGTCTCATTACAATTATCCTCATCTATGGAGCAGGAACGAAGGATTAAGCTTTTTTCTCCAAATTTTTTCTTAATTTCATCAATAATAATATCTGGATTAGCTCTCCACGCATCCTGTTTACAAATATACTGATCAAGAATTTTACTATTCTTCACTTTTGATTGAATTTTCAATAGTGTTTCAGCTTTATTTCCTAAAGTGACTTTATTCAAGGAACCATCCTTTATATATAAAAAACTGGTTTTATTATACTATATAGTAGACAATGTGTGATCATTGGGTGAAAATTAAATTATTAAAATTCATACACAAATCGTGGATATAATTTTCATAATATGTTTCGATGATATATGAGTATAAGGAAATATCATGAATAAAAATTTACAAACTAAGATTCTTTTTAGAACGATGATAAGAGTATATCTTATATCATTATTTATAATCATGCCTATTGTATTTTTTATTTGGTACTTAGTGAGATAATATTAATAGAAATAGTCTAGTAAATAATAGAAAGATCTCTCAGAATTTTATTCAATTTTAAAAAGACTTTAACTTAAATATATTATTCAGTTATTATCTTTGATTTTTTCATTATTATATGACTCTAGATCTCTAATATGAAGATTTAGTGCATAGTGAGATTGTTGTGCTTCAATGATAAATAAAATTATTGCAATTGAAAAGATAAAAACAGAAATTCCGAATAAGTTTATCGCGATATCCATAAAGTTGATATATCCAAAAAATATAGTCAGAAGATTCAATAAAAATGAAACACCGGAAAGAGTTTGCATCCATCTTAATAGAAGTAATCTTGATGATAGAATTTGAATTCTCTCAGCTGATAAATAATTACCTGAGTTATCATAAGACAAAATATGTAATTTTCTTATTAACATAGCTATAGCTGTATATTTATTAGTAAAAACTAACAACATAATTGGTATAGCTGGAAATAAAAGTGCTGGATACCATATGTAGAATTCATTATTGTTCATAGTTTATCTTTACATAAATATTTATAATATGAAAAGTAAAATCTTCATTAAAAATAAAATTACTGATATATTTCAAGAAACCTTGATATTCTTTCAACTACTCTCTTCTTACCGAGAATGTAACATAGGTCATCTATAGATGGGGCATTTAATTTTGCTGTAGTTGCAAATCTAATTAAAGGGCCTACATCCTTGAACTTAAGAGAGAGTTCCTTACAAGTTTCTTTAACACATGCGCTGATAGAAGGTTTATCATTAAAATCAACTAAAAATAATTTTGCAACTATATTTCTTAGGATTTTTATCGTTTGATTTTTATTGTATGTTGATATTATATCAAAATCATAGTCTAAATCATTTTGATAAAAATAAATTATACTATCAGCAATCTTTTTTAAAGAATATTCCCTCTCAATCCCAAGTAATAATATATTTTTTAGATATTTATCATTTTTAGGGATATTTGGTAATTTTTTTGATAATAAAAATGGAAGGATCTGCTCTACAATGTTATCTATGTTATCATTTTTAATGTAATGCTGATTTAGCCAGTTTAATTTTTCAATATCAAATGTTGCGGCAGATTTAGTTATTCTTTCAAGATCAAATAATTCAACAAGCTCATCAAGACTAAATATTTCTTGATCACCATGAGACCATCCTGTTTTGGCAAGATAATTTAATATTGCATCTACTCGATATCCATCCCCTAAGAAATGATTTATATCAACAGCTCCATGTCTTTTTGATAGTCTTTTTCCGTCTAAGCCATGTATCATCGGTAAATGTGAAAAAATTGGTACTTCAGCATTAAATGATTTAAATAAATTCACTTGTATCGGCAGATTACTTAAGTGGTCATCACCTCTAATAAGATGAGTAATTCCCATGTCAATATCATCAACAACAGATGTAAGATTATAAGTCGGTACTCCATTAGATCTGAGTATCACAACATCAAAAAATATTCTAGGTTCGAAAGTTACTTCTCCATGTACAGTATCATTTATCGTTATACTTTTATCTTTTTGATTCTTAAATCTTATAACATGTCCATCTTTATTTAATCTATTATCAAATTGGATCTCTAAATTAGTATCTTTAGTTTTTTCATTAAGATCTACCTTATCGTAGTAAGCCATATCATTTTTGAGAAGTTCCTCAATCTTATCTATATAAAAGTTAAACCTTTGAGATTGATAAACAATTTCATCATCATGTACTAACCCAAGATGATTCAATGCTGATATTATTGAAGTTTTATATTCTTGAGTACTTCGGGTTGTATCCGTATCATCTATCCTTAAAAAGAACTTTCCATCATTTTTCTTTGCATAAAGCCATGAATAGAGAGCGGTTCTCACACCTCCTATGTGTAGCCATCCTGTTGGGCTGGGAGCGAATCTCGTTTTAATAGTCATAGAGTCATTTTAAAATTATTTATAATCGCACCAGGTAGTCTTGCGCTAGCTGTGGATCTCTCTTCATATGTTCCTGAGTCAATCAACAAATCTCTACTTTTTGTTAGTCCTACTAAGTTTTTGCCTAACATACTATAAACACTATCATCAAACCTCATAGTGCTAATTGGTGATGTCAGTTTTCCATTCTCGATTAAAAAGCAACCAAATCTTGTGAGCCCTGTCATTCTGGCGTTATTTCTATCTGAAAAGTTCAAATACCATAAGTTACTAATATATAGCCCATTATTGATTGTACTTAATATAGCACTATCCTCTAAATTTCCTGCCCCCATATCGATTGAACATGGATATTCTGATGTGCTGGATGAATTATGTGTAACAGAATACTCGAGAGAGGAACGAGGTGATGTTAATGATTCAACAAATTTTCCGTTTGAAATCATATTAATTACCTCAGGCTTTATGAATCCATCTGAGTTGAAGTTTGGTGAGAGCCCATCTTTAATATTTTCATTAATAGAAATTGATTTACTAAGTGTTCTCTCTTTTTTGTTAAGAAGATGTAATGGGCTTGTTCCTATTTTATTGGACTTGTAACTGAATCCGCCCCATGACATCATGTCTATGATTTCATTTAGTGCAGCTGGTTCTAAATATACAGTATATTCTCCGGTTTGTATCGTCTTAACGGGATTTGATAAAATCTCTAATTTATCAAGACCGTTTCTTAGTATTCGATTATAATCATCCTTATTCCATGTTTTTGATGAGTAATTAAGCTTAATAGCATTATTTTTTTTGTTGTACAGTGAAAAATCAAAACTGAATGAATAATTACTATGCCAGTTGATTTGACCTAATGAATTTGCCAGACCTGAATAAATTGTTCCAGAGGAATATATACCAACCATATCTATTTGCTTGACACTAGACATTATGTATTCCACAACTTGTTTGTCATCAACCGAAGGCTCATCCTCAGATATTTCAGTAGAATGAACAGTAGTTGAGTACATCATGTATGGGTCTTTTGGTAAATCAGGTAGCTCCCTTCTTAGATAGTTAAGTGTCTTTATCAAAGTGGGAAGATCTCTTTCCCTATTGCCATTAAGTCTTACGAATGACTTGAGATTCCTTTTTTCTTTATTTGATAAACTTAAAGTAACAGAAATTTGTTTAACACTGCCTGCTTGTCTAATTTTAGCCTTGTTGAATCTGACAAAAGAGGAAACCTCAGCATCAAAATTTATGATTAACAGTTCAGTTTTATTAATATTTTTGAATAACTCTTTTGTTATATCTTCAAAATACTGTCTCATTACTCACCGCCAAATACATCTATATCTTTAAAAAGGCATGGTGGAGTGGCATGTCCAACAAAAATAGTTTGATTAGGTTCTCCTTTGCCACAGTTTGAGGTGCCAAGAATTGAAAAGGAGGATTGATCTCCCACCATAGATAAGTTGTGCCAGAATTCTTTTGTTATTCCCCTATAATTAGGATTTTTCACAATTCCCTTTATTTGACCATTTTCAATGAGCGTTCCTTTTTCACAACCAAATTGAAATTTATTTCTATAATCGTCTATTGACCATGAATTATTCGTTTCAAGAATTATCCCATCCATAACTGAGCTGACCATATCATCAATATTTACATCACCAGGCTCCATATTAATATTGCCCATTCTATCTATTGGTGGCCTATTCCAACTTGTTGCTCTTGAGCAAGCAACATAATCTTGATCAGTTCTTTGAGCTGAATAATAACTCCCTATTGGTCTTAATAATTTTCCATCTTTGATCAAGAATTTCTTTTTGGCAGATGTTCCATCATCATCAAAATTATAAGTTGCTAACTCAGACTGTTGTTCAGGGTTAAAAGTTATATTGAGTTTATTAGAACCATACTGATAGTTGCCAAACATATCCAGATTGACAAAGCTTGAGCCGGCATAGTTTCTCTCATCGCCTAAAATTCTATCTAACTCTAATGGGTGGCCAATAGATTCATGAATTTGTAAAATCATTTGATCTGGTGCAATGATTGCATCACATTTCTTATTAGGACAATTTGGTGCCATTGATAACTCAATCGCATCATTTGCTATAGATGTCGCATTATTAATTAAATCTGAATCTTTGAGAAAGTCATATCCTATTTGTCTAGCATGCGCATGTCCGCCATATGTTCTTGTTTGAATTTCTTTTTTATACTCTGCACATGCAATAAGTTGAGGTAAGATAAATGAAATGTTCTGTCTAAATTTACTACCATTTGTATCTGTGAAAAGTGTTTCGACTTTATTATACCTAAAGCTAGCTCCCCAATTAGATATAGTAGGTTTTGATCTGAGTGCTTTATTTATTTCCATTAAATAATCAACTTTATCTTTATTTGATTCTTTTGCCCAACCATCTTTTTCATGAGTAAAGTATTTTCCATCATCTACCACATCTTCGGGAGGAATAGGCTGATGTATAAGATTTCCTTTTGAAAATTCTGCCCACTCTTTGGCTTTTTCTGTAGCTATTAATATACCTTCTTTTGTTAAATCACTGGTAGCACCATAACCAAAACCTCCATCATGAATGACTGTTACCATGAGTCCTTCATCTTCCATAATTTCAATTGGCTCAAGCACATTTCTTGTGACAGAGATAATATTAGTATATTTATTGACAAACCTAAATGAGCAATAATCCACATTTGGTAGATAGGTATTGATTTGATTTAGAAATTCATTTTTCATGATTTAACAGAAAGTATATTGTATCATTTAAGTACAATTATGCATTAGATTTATACTCCCATTAAAAATGATATTTTCCTATTCTATGGATAATTATACTTTAATTTCTCATAACAGATTTTGACTACAACACTATCAAGAGATCTATTTTGCTGGGGTGCGAGTAGAGAAATTATACGAAATGATGGATAAAACCATAAATTATATGATAGATTTTTTATGATTATTATTTAACAAATAGACAAAGTTAGTATCTTGTTACTTGCTCGACTGATTTTTTTGATTGTGTAAATCATTCAGCTTTATATATTTAATGTAAGTATTAAACATGGTTGTCAATGCAACTCTGAAACCATTTCTACCTTGAAGTATCCCTCCTTTAAGAAAGAGTTTTTTAAAAAAAGCAAACAGAGAGCTTACTATTGGTCTCAAATTTGATGGCTTTGTTCCATCTAAATAAAGTTGTTTAGCACTTAAGCTACTTCTAAAGTTAATTTTGTCCACCCATTCTTCCATGGATTCATATGTATTATGGATAATATGTTTTGAAGTTTTATATGTCCTATTTCCTCTAACAGCTGCGTGATCTGCTCTATCATCATAGTTAACCTCTAGTTTATTATATAGTCTTGTGACTTGATCTGGATAAAATCCTGCTGCTTTGATCCATTCTTTTCCACAATAATTTTTTCTCCTAAATGAATAGCTGTCATAATTTTCAATATTAAAATCAATTTTTTTCACAAAATTAATTAGATCAGTGTCTAAATACTCATCTGCATCTAAGCTAAAAATCCAATTATGTTTAGAAAATTTAGATGCTGCTATTTTTTGCCCTCCATCACCTAAGAATGATTGTATAATTACTTTTGCACCTGCTGCTTTGGATATGTCTCTAGTGGAGTCAGTGCTTTCAGAATCCATTACGATCACTTCGTCACATATAGAGTCAAGACTTTCAATGGCTCTTAATATATACCTCTCAGCGTTATAAGTAATTATTGTTCCAGAGATTTTAGTCATAAGTTATATAGATTCGATTATATGCTCTAATTTATCAAAATGTCTTTTAAATGAATACTGATTACTTGCAAAGTTGAAACCATTATAAACAATACGTTCTCTCAACTCTTTATTTTCTATTATTATATTTATTTTTTCTAATAAATCATTCTCATTTTTAGTTTCAAAAAGAAGACCATTATGTTCATGATTAATAATTTCAGGTACTCCTCCTGCATTACTGGCGATAACTGGTGTTTTCATAAGCATAGCTTCAGCTACGATTAGTCCGAATGTCTCCTCAAAAGTAGGAAGGATCACCAGATCAAAACAGGGCATATAAGACATTGGATTCTTGATAAATTTTATGAATTTCACACGTTTGGTTAGATTATATATTTGCACATCATTTCTGAGTTTTGCCATATATTTTTCATCCATAGAATGTCCAACAATACAAAGCTGAATTGTATGTTTATTTTTATTAATAGCGTTTAATACTAAATGTTGTCCTTTTTGATATTCTATTCTAGAAAATATGCCTATTGTGAATATTTTTGGATTAAGGTTATTATTGCTATAAAAAGATTCTTTGTTGATCAAGTCAGTTGAAGAAGGTACATCAATTCCATATGTAAGAAGCTTAATTTTACAACTATCTATTGGGATGAACTTATGAGCTTCATTCATAAGTTTCTTAGTTATGACAAGAAAGATGTCAATATTTTTATAGATAAACTTATGGTAAAAATCATTTTTAAAACGTGATATTTTCATCTGTCTGTAAAAAATTATTTTAATATCTCTAAATAAGAATATTTTTAGTATCACAGACAGAAGAATATCT
>MDTG01061259.1_pt1 | contig 17937 bp, 17 predicted proteins | sample 811421 | NCBI WGS metagenome assembly MDTG01 (sample SAMN05326645, study PRJNA326480) | marine metagenome | isolation source: seawater | place: Pacific Ocean: South East | collected 2011 | reverse complement strand
TTTTTCACCTACTGCTTTGCTTAACCCTAAAAAATTAATTGGCTCAACTGCTTTATCAGTTGAGACAAAAATCGTTTTTTTCACATTATTTAGTATTGAACTTTCACAAATATTATAAGTTGATCTAATATTGTTCATTGATCCATAAAACCAATTGTTTTCAACTAGATCAACATGTTTTGATGCAGCTGCGTGATAAACTATATCGGGTTTATGCTCTTGAAATATTTCAAATATTCTCTCAAAATTATTAATATCAATCAAATAATTAAAATATTTATTTTTGATTTCTTTATTATTATTTAATATCTCTCTATTTATCAAAGAAAGTCTATATTCATCAATATCAACAATTATTAATTTTTTAATATTAAACTTAGAAATTTTGTAACAAATTTCTTTACCTATGCTACCACCACCACCTGTTATTAATACAACCTTGTTTTCATAAAAAGATTTTACTTCATTATTTATATCTTCATTAATATTTTGAGATTTTTGTGAAATATCTTTTAAAATACTTAAAATTCCATCTTCTGATGACTGATCAGCTTTATTAATAAACTTTATCCCTAAACTGTTTATTTTTTTCTTAATTTTATCTGCTTTAAAACTTTCAATTGAAGGAATACAAAATATTATTTTTTTAATTTTTAAATAGTTTTTAGAAATTTTATCTTCAAATTCGCCAAATGAAATTATTTTAACTCCATTAATATATCTTCCTATCTTAGATGAGTCATCATCAATGATAAATTGAGGTTTTGGAAAATTATTTTTTTCTATATTATCTAGTAAAGCTAAGCCCGATCTTCCTGCTCCGTATATAATATATTCTCTAAAATCATGATTATTTATTTTTCTATTTAAAATTATCAATGAAACTCTGCTAACAATTACTCTTAAAATAATAGATAATAAGCAAAATAAAGTGGTTTGATTAAAAATATTTTTTATCGATAAAAAATAATTATCCCAAAAATATAAGTTTATTTTGTTAAATTCTAAAATATTTTTAAAAATATACAAAACTGCAAATATTAAAACTGAACCATAAATTAAAGATTTAATATTATGTATAGCGAAAGTTCTATTTAAATAAGTATAATTCCCAAGATATAAATATATAAAAAAAATAATAATAAAAAAAAAACAAGAATAGTAAAAAAATAAGTTTAAATATGGAATAAAGTTTATTTGTATAAAAGAAGCTGATAGATAAACCGACAATAACGCAGAGAGAAAATCTAAAAAAACAAGTAACAAAATAGGAAAGTACCTAGAATATAAATTTTTCATAAAGAGCTATTTAATAAAATGATTAATTTTATTTACTAAATATAATAATTTTTTTTTACTAATTAAATGATGGCTTGGTAAAGAAATTGATAATTCACCCAATTTTTTAGCATTTTTAAGAACTCTATACTTATTAAAATTTGAAAATCTTTTTTCTTTGTATATTTCTGGACAAGAACCTTGATTTGCATCTATACCATTGCTAGCAAGATAGCTAATAAATTTATTTCTTATTTTTTTGTTAACAGCTGTCAAATAACATCTATAGCCTGCATGAAAAATTTTTTTAGGTAATACTGGAACATGAATTAAATTATTCTTTTTTATATTTTTATAAATAAACTTGATATTTTTAAATCTTAAATTTGTCATTCTATTTAAATTTTTTAGTTGTTCTATACCTACGGCGGCTTGAGCTTCGGTCATTCTTAAATTAGTTCCCTTAAAATCATGAATCCATTTGAATAAGTTATTTTTATTTTTTTTTAATATTTTATCATAATTTTTTCCACAATCTTTGTATGCCCAAAGTTTTTTATAAATTAATTTTGACTTACAAGAAATCATTCCCCCTTCACCAATAGTACTCATAATTTTATCGTTACAAAAACTCCAAACCGAAATATCTCCCATTGATCCCACATATTTGTTATGAATTTTAGCTCCATGAGCTTGAGAGCAATCTTCAATTATAAAAATTTTTTGATTTTTTCCAATAATTTTTTTTTATTTTTTGAATATCACATGGCCATCCAGCTAAATGAACACAAATTATTAATTTTGTTTTTTTGTTTATCATTAATTTCAAATTTTCAATTGATAAGTTTTGTGAATTAAAATCTACATCAACAAATTTAATCTTTGCAGGTGTATTGAGTAGACAGGATGCTGTTGAGACATAGGATCTTGGAGTTACTAAAACTTCATCATTTTTTTTCAAATTCAAAGTGTTTACTGCAGCATCTAATGCAACGGATCCATTTGCCATAGTTATGCAATTTTTTAATTTAAAAAATTTTTTAAAATCATTTTCAAACTTTTTACATAAATTTCCTGTCCAATAATTTACTTTTCCAGAAGCCATAACTTTGCTAGTAACTAGTATTTCTTTTTTTGAAAATTTAGGCCAATCACTAAATGAAATAATTTTTTTAGTTTTTGCCATTGAATTCTTTATCTATAATTATTTTTTTATTTTTAATTTTGTTGTAAAATAAAATACTCTTTATTAAGAAGCTTATTGTAAGAAAGATAACTTTAATATCTATAAAAATATTAAAATTTTTCACATACCATATATCTAAATTAAATTTTCTTTTCCAGCTAATGTTGTTATCGCCATGAACTTGAGCCCATCCAGTTATGCCAGGTTTCATATCGAGCCTCTTTTTTTGGTCAGAGTTATATAATTTTATATATTTAGTATAAAGTGGTCTTGGACCAACAAAACTTAATTCTCCTTTTAAAACATTAAATATTTGTGGAATTTCATCTAATCTTGTTATCCTTAAAAATATTCCGAGTTTTGTAACTTTTTTATCTAATTTTGTTCCAACTAGTGTTTTAAATTTAAATACTTTAATAATTCTTCCATCTTTACCTGCTCTCTTTTGAATAAAAAAAATAGGACTACCATCAATTAAATATATTGCCACACTTATAATTACAAATGGTATAAAAAATAATATTAGAAAAAAAAAGGCTAAGGAATAATCTAAAATAAATTTAAGTATTAAATTAATTAATCTCATTATTTAATAGCCAATTCTTTAATATTAAGAAGTTCCATATTACATTTGAATAGTCTTTTTTTTTATTTTGATGTAGCTCCCAAATTTTATGAATTTGATCAATATTAATAATATTTTCAATAAAATCATTATCATTATGTATTAAATTATTTGACCATTCTTTTAGTTCTTTATTTAAAAATAATCCCAATGGGTTACCAAATCCCATTTTTGGTCTATTAAAATTTATTTCGGGTATATTTTTTTCTAAAATTTTTTTTAAAAAATATTTTGGATTATTTTTTTTTATTTTTTCCGAATTATTTAATTCAGAAGCAAAATCAATTATTCTATTATCTACAAATGGTGCTCTAGATTCTACAGAATTAAACATACTTGCTCTGTCGACTTTAACAAAAATGTCGTCACATAAATAAGTATCGATATCTAATTTCTGAAAATTTTCCAAATCACTTAGACTATTATCAAATTTAATTTTTTCTAAAAAATTACTTTTAGTTTCTCCATTATTTTTAACAATATTTTCAAAATTATAATCTTGTCGTACTATTTGAAAATAAAATTCTTCTAAACTATTAAATTTTAACGCATTTGAAATTTTAGAAACTTTATTTCCAAAGTTGAAATAGTTTAAATTTAGAATTTTACTTATTTGATCAAAATTTTTTTCAGAGATCAAATTAAGAGTTTTTGATAATATTTTTCTTGAATTGTAATTAAGAAGTTTTAATTTATTATAATACTTATTTAAAAATAAATATCTATTATATCCAAAAAAAATTTCGTCTCCGCCATCCCCAGATAGTGCTACTTTAATATTTTCTTTTACTGATTTAAACAATAAATATGTGGGTATTTGAGAACTATCTCCAAATGGTTCATCATAAATTTTATGAATGTTAATTGCTTCATGAAAAAAATCATTTTTAGAGAATTCTAAAGTAGAATGATCTGAGCCAATTTTTTTTGCAACTTCCTCTGCATATTTTGACTCATCAAAGTAACTATCAACAGATTTAACACAATACGAATTTATTTTTTTATCTGATACTTTGTTTGCATAATAAGTTACTAGAGACGAATCTATTCCTCCAGATAATAATGTACCATTATTTACATCAGAAATTAGATGGTCCGATGCAACCTGACTAAAAATTTTGTCAAAATCAGTTAATTTTTGATCAAAATTTTTATTTTTCAAATCATAAAAATTTATTTCATTTTTTATTTTTTTTTCTTTGATTTCAAAATTATTTATATCTAGTTCTAATATGGTTCCTTTTTTTATCTTATAAACACTTTCATAAATAGTTAATGGGGCAGGTATATAACTCAGCTGGAAAAAATATTTTAATGCTAATTGAGATAATTTATTTTTAACTCCTTCAATTTTTAATCCTCTTATTTCAGAACTAAAAAAAAAGCAGTTATTATCTTTATAATAATATAATGGTTTTTGACCGGCTGAGTCTCTGGTTAAAAATAATTTTTTTAATTTAAGGTCATACAAAGCAAATGCGTACATACCATTTAACTTGTTTACAGCATCATAAACTCCATATTTTTCAATTAAAGCGAGTAAAACTTCAGTATCTGAACCACCTTTAAAATTATATTTATTTGAAATATAATTTTTTTTTAAATCTAAAAAATTATAAATTTCACCATTAAAAATTATTACATATCTACCTGATTGAGACATCATCGGCTGAATTCCATTAAGTGTTAAATCATTTATAGATAATCTTCTGTGTGCTAAAAAAATATTTTTTTCAGAACTGGTCCAATCCGAATTTTGATTAGGCCCCCTATGATTTAATTTTGTTGAAATTTTATTTATATTTATGAAATCTTGTTCAGTTAATTTTTTTTTTTTACAAATTCCTACAATTCCACACACTTTTACAACCTTGCTATTTTTTTTTTAATAAATTTATTATTTTCCTATTAACTATATTTACATCAAATATATTGATTGCTCTTTTTCTAGAATTTAGTCCAAATTTTTGGATCAAGTAAGGCTTTTTAAGAAATTTATTAATTGCTAAGAATAAAGAGTAATTATCATCATAATTAACTATAAATCCATTGTATCCATTTTTTACGGTTTCTTTACAACCTGGTACATTAGTAGTTATTATAGGTCTGCCAGAAGACATTGCCTCTAAAATAGTTCTAGACATTCCCTCTCTTTTTGAGGGCAGAATATATACCGAACATTTTTTATATAAATGTTTTGCATTTTTTTTCCATTTTAATATTTGAACATCATTATTTTTTTTAAAATTTATTAAATTTTTATTTAAAGAAAAATTTTTTTGACTACTGCCCACAAATATAAATTTTACTTTTTTATTTAATTTTCTAATTTTATTAGAAACATAAAAAAAATTTTCTATACCCTTATTTTTAATTATTCTTGAAATCATCATAAAAGTGATTGTTCTGGGAAAGGCTTCGGGTTTATAAAATTTGAGATTTACACCAGAGCCTGGAATAATCAAAGATTTTTTTTTTTATTATATTATTATTAAAAAATTTTTTATCATATTTATTTTGAAAAATAACAGTTTGAGAAGCCAACAAGGAAATTTTTAAAAGATATTTAAAAAAAAAATATACAATAAAATTGGGATAACTATCGCTTTTAGACAAAAAAATACCACCTAAGCCCGTAATCATAGGAAAGTGTTTTATATTTCTGTTAAATAAACTCGCTATGCCAACGTAAACATTTGCTCTGAAAGTGTAAGATATAACTTTAATATTTTTTTTATTAAAAAAAAATTTAATCAATTTAATTGCTGAAATAACCTCATTAAATGGGAAAAAACTTCTATAACCATATGTTAAATAATTTACTTTAATTTTTTTAAATTTTTCAGAAGTTTGATTGTTATAATCTTGCGATAGGACAGTCACAGGGTTCTTTTTTCTGATTGACTTTACTAAATCAAATCTAAAATTTATTAAAGAATGTGCTGTTGAACCAATAATATAAATTTCATCTTTCATTTTTGTTTAGAAAAATCTTTATACCACTCAACAAATTTTTTTATTCCTTCGTTAATTTTTACTTTAGGTTTAAATTTAATTAATTTTTTTAATTTATTAATATTTGCATATGTTTTTAATGCATCTCCAATTTGAAAGGGTAAGAAATTTATTTTTGCTTTTTTTTTTGTATGTTTTTCTATTTTAGAAATATAATCTTTCAGTTCTTTAGGATCGCCATTTCCAATATTTAAAACTCTAATTTTAGCTTTGCTGTTAAATGAAATTTTTTTATCTATATTAAATTTTTCATTTTTTTTTGGAATTTTTTTTAATAACTTCTTAATACTTATTGCTATATCAGTGACATAAGTAAAATCTCTTACGTGGTGTCCATGATTGTAAACTTCAATTTTTTTATTATTTAAAATATTTTTAGTAAATTTAAATAGTGCCATGTCTGGTCTTCCATACGGACCGTATACTGTAAAAAATCTTAATATTGTGAATGGAATTCCATATAGATGACTATAGCTGTGTGCCATCAGCTCCGTAGACCTTTTTGTGGCTGCATAAAATTGTAAAGGAAAATCAGCAGGATCATTTTCATTAAAAGGCATTTTTATGCTTGATGCATAAACACTACTGGTACTTGCTAATAAAAAATGACTTATTTTATTATACTTTCTTGAAGCTTCCATTAAATTTGTAGTGGCTACAATATTATTTTTAACGTAATCCAAAGGTTTTTTAAGAGAATGTCTTACTCCAGCCTGTGCTGCTAAATGAATTACAATCTTAATCTTATTTTTTTTCAACAATCCAAATATAATTTTTTCATTATTTAAATTATTTTTTATAAATTTAAAATTATTTGGCCATCTTCTTTTTAGATTTAGAATTCTATTTTTTTTTAATTTAACGCTATAATAATTATTTAAAGAGTCTAATCCAAAAACCTTAAATCCAGATTTTGCTAATAATTCAGAAGTATGGAAACCAATAAATCCTGCGGCACCAGTAATTAAAATATTCATTAAGCTCCAATTATTTTTTTATTTTTTTTAAATTTACCTCTGCAATCAATTATTATTTTCGAGAATTTTTTAATCATTTCATAGTTTATATAATCATGATCTGTGACTAAACAAACTATATCCATATATTTTAAATTTTTTTTATTTAAGTCTATAGATTTCATAAAGTTAGTTTTCTTCCTTAAAGAATAATTTTTTTTATTAATTTGAATTTTGATTTTTTTCACATAATTATCGTGATAAAAAACATTTCCTTTTTTTAAAATAAGATTTTCTATAATTTTAATCGATGGAGATTCTCTTACATCATTAACATTTTTTTTATATGCTGCTCCTACAATCAAAATTTTCGAATTTAAAAAATTAATACCAAGTAAATTTAGAGCACTATTTATTTTTTCAACAACATAATAAGGCATTGAATTATTGATATCAGCTGATAATTCAATAAACTTTGTATTAATATCATATTGTTTGGCTTTCCATGTTAATAAATATGGATCAATTGGAATACAGTGACCTCCAAGCCCAGGTCCTGGATAAAAAGCTTTAAATCCAAATGGTTTTGTTTTTGCTCCCTCAATTACTTCGTGTATATCTACGTTCATTTTGTCAGAAATTAATTTCATTTCATTTACTAAACCAATATTGACTGATCTAAAAATATTTTCATATAATTTAGTAACTTCTGCAGTTTTAATTGAAGAAATTTTTTTAGTTTGAATACCTATGGACTTATATAACTCATCACATTTTAAAAGACATTTTTTTGTGAAGCCTGATACTAATTTTGTTATATTAGATATATTATATTTTTTATTACCAGGATCTTCTCTTTCTGGTGAAAAACCTAAAAAAACATTTTTTCCTACCAAAAAATTTAATTCTTTAAAAACTGGTAAAAAATAATCTGCAGTTGCACCAGGATATACTGTGCTCTCTAATATTAATAATTGATTTTTTCTAAAATATTTTTTTGCTTCTTTAATTGATGAAAATATAAAACTCATATCTGGATCACGATTTTTAGTTATTGGTGTTGGCAAAGTAAATATTATAAAATCTGCTTTTATTAAAAATTTATAATTTTTAGATAAAGCGTAACAGTTTTTAGCAATATTTTTTATTTCATTATTTGAAATATGTGAAACATATGAAATTCCTTTTTTTATTGCTTTAATTTTACTTAAATCATTATCAATTCCGATAACATTATATTTTTTTGAATTCAGAAATTTACTTGTTAAAGGTAATCCAACATACCCCATTCCAATTATAGCGACGGTTTTTTTATTCTTTTCAAATTTCATTGACAAATTTATTTATATATTATTAAAAGAAGAAAATGATACATGTAATTTCAATAAAAAAAAAATATTTCTATTTTTTTTTAATAAGCATATTAATTTCTGCAATTATTACATTTGCTTCTTATGCAGTTATTAAAAACAATGATAATGCTAGAATAAATGAAAAGTGTTCAAAATATATTTCTTACAAAATTGAAAACAAATACAATTCAACAGTATTGTTTAATTATATTTCTGTTGTAGCTGCAGATGAGATTAAAAAATTAAAAAAAATTAAAAATAACGTAACTTTTCAAAAAAATGAAATTTATTTTTCTGGAGATTGTGAAAAACAAATTTCTGATATAATCGAAAAATTAAATATTATTGAAAAATCAATGCAAGCAAAATTATATGATTTAATGAAGAAAATTAAAGAATCAGGTTCCCCTCTCCCACTTAGTGATCAAGTTATGGTATTTAATTTAGATGAAAGTTTCATAGAAATAGAGAAAAGAATATTAGATGTGAGTCCCAAATTACTAACTAAAATGTTTATACAATTTTTAATAATTATAATTCTACTTAACGGTTTATATTATTTAAAAAATAAAATTAAATTTAATTTTAAATAAACTATTTTGATTTTTGTGAAATAATTGTTATTAAAAAAGGCAAAAACATCCATTTCTGTCTAAATGCGATTCCATGATTTGATGTAACAACTGCTAGAATTAAAAAAAGTATAAAAAAAGAAAATAATGCAATATTCGTTTCATAATCTTTAATTTTAAAAAATTTATAACCATAAAAACAATTTATGATTATGATTAATAATAATGTGTTCTCAAAAATTAGAATTATAAAAAATAAATTAAATTTCGGTAAGTGCCATAGTGCAGGAAAAAAAATATAATCAAGAATTCTTAAATAAATATTTGTATCTATGGGAATTCCAAGAGACGTGTTAGCATAATGACTTTGTAAATTATTAATTATTGTAGTTAGGTCACCCTCTAAAAAATTTCTTCCAAAACTCCCTAATAAATTGTCTGAAATATAGTAAATTACAATTAATGATGTTGAAGCTGATATAAAATACGTCAAAAAAAATCTTAAATTCATTTTATAATCAATTATTATTTTTTTTAAAAAAAGTAACGAACTACAAATAATGATTGCAAATAATATTGAAAAACAAACATAAGGTCTAACTAGAAAAATTAAAACAAGTGATAAAATAAATAAAACAATTTTTTTTTTAAATAAACTAAATAAGAATAAACTTAAACCAAAAAATATTAACATATCTTTATTTAGGCCAGACGTGAAATAATTAAGAGATGGAAATAATAATATGACATATATTCCAAATTTTTTGGAATTATCTATATCGTTAGTTAAGGATAATAATAAAATACATGAACTAAAAGATATGAAAAATGTAATAACATTTAAACTTTCATAATTTAAATGTAAGAATTCTTTAAAAAAATAATTTATACCATAAATTAAGTTTTCAGATATTGGAAATTGTTGAATACTAAAATTATATGCATTATTAAAATATGCAATGGAGTCTGTTCCAAAATTATTATAATGAGCATAAATATGTAATAATAAGTATACAAATTTTACTACAAAAAAAATGTTAAAAATTAATAAGTCAATTTTCATATATCTAGATATCATATGAAATATTGGATAGGCTAAAAACAAAGTTGATAATGAATAGAATACAAACATAAAAAAGATTTTTTAAAAAATTTAAAATAAAAAATTGTTAATTAATATATAAATTAATCTAATTATTTTATAATTTTTCTCTCAATATAAAAAGCTTCTGCGTAATTACATCCTGATTGCATTCCTCTCATTTTAGAAAGTGTCTTAATACCATCAAAAGACCTAGGAAATGGATATTTTCTCATTTCACCTTTGTAAAAAGAAGCACATTTTAACTTTGAATTAATCTCTTTTGAAATATCAATAAATAAATTAGGTTTAAAATTATTTTTAAAAGATAAATGAGTACTACAAGGTATCTCAAAAGACATAACAGTTTTTACACTAGAATTATTTGATGGTCGGCTTACAATATTAACTGCTTCATAAGTAATTTTATGATCTATATTCGTATCAAAGGGATTGTGCGTGATAATAGTTGTAGGTTTAAATTTATTTATTTTTTTTTCAATTATTTTAACAAAATTTGAAATTGGATACTTATCAAACTTAGTGCAATGATAGTTATGCAAATCAAAGTCTTTTATTTTTAAAAATTTTATAGACTTTAAAAAACTTTTAGTCCTTTTTTTTCTATCATTTAAACTTTTAGGAGACTCCTCTAAACCATTTTTATATCTAGCGGATACCCCCTCACCTAAAATCAACACAGAGACTTTTATTTTTTTTTTAATTAATTTTAAGATAAGCCCACTACAACCTAAAGTTTCATCATCTGGGTGTGCTCCGATTACTAGTATTCTGTCTTCTTTTTGAAACATAATTTAAATTTTTAAAAATTTTGAAATATCAAATTTGTAAAACTTTATATTCAATTTATCAGATAATTTTTTATCGTTTTCACTGTCTCCTAGATATATTGGTTTATACATATGAAATAATTTAATGTACTTTGCGACACCTTTCATTGATGGTTTATACTTTCTATTGTATTTTCCGTCCAGAATAATCTTATAATCAAAAATATTTTCAATTCCTAGTGATTTAATCTTATTTCTTTGTCTGCGTTTATTTCCCTCTGTAATTAACATCAATTTTTTCCTATTTTTTTTTAAATCTTTTACAATATCAATCAAAGATGGTGGTTTAAAATTTTTAATAAATTGAAAATTTTGATAGAAATTTACTAATTGTTTCTCTGATACAACCTTATTAAGATTAAATTCTTTTAAAAAAAAATAAAATAATCTTTTATTATTTTTTTTTTTAAATTTATTATAAATCAAATAATCAAATAATTTTTCACTTTTAATATTAGTTTTTTTACTTAAATTTTCGGACATTTTTTTAAAAATAATTTTATCATAGTAATAAAGTGGGAAAATAGTGTTATCTAAATCAAAAAGAATCATCTTATATTTAGATAGATTTTTTCTAATTTTTTTTTTTTTAATTAAAAGTTTTCCAATATCGATAATATATTTTTCCATACTGAATTTTCTTTGGTAATAAAAATTTTTTTTTATTTAAAATTTTTTGTGCATACAAAAAAGGATTAAATCCAGCTTTTATTGAAAAAATTATACTTCCAGATATTCTAGGGTTAATATCGGTTAGAAAAATCTTTCCTTGTTTATTAACAATCAGCTGAATATTTACATTTCCAATAAAATTTAATTTATCTGATAATTTCTTAATAAATTGATAAATTTTTTTGTTTTCAACAATTTTTCCAACAATACTCAAACTTGACTTTATAATTCTCTCACGAGTTAACATAAAAACAAGTTCATTTTTCAAGTTATATATACAATCTACTGTGTATTCTTTTCCCTCAATGTATTCTTCTACAAAAAATTTTTGATCATATTTAAAATTTCTTAAGAATTTTTTTGAATTTTTTTTCAATATAATTTGATTTTTAGAACCTCTTCCAACAATTGGTTTTATAATCGTCTTTATGCCAGTAGACTTAGGTAAATTAACAGTATCTTTTAAATACTCTTTTAATTTTAGCTTATTATTACACAAATTAATTGTTTTTGAATCAGAAATTAAAATTTTAGACAAAATACTTTTTAAATTATTTCTATTTTGAGAAAAATTATAAATTTCTTCATCTGCAAATAAAAAAATTTGGTGAACTTTAAAACTAATTTTTCTTAAAAAAGTTAAAAATTCTTTTTTATTACCATGAGGACATAGATAAAATTCATCACATATATACTGTGCTAAGCCGTATTTTTGACTGTCACAACCAATTACATAAAAATATTTTTTTAAATATTTAATCAATTCATAACCAAGTGGACCGTTTATAGAAGATATTAAAATTTTATACTTCATTGATATTAATTTTTTTTAAATTTAACATAAATATCCCTCAACATGTGTACAAACGTAAATATAAAAGCATCTAGAAAAAACAGTGTTTTACTTTTATTGAAAAATTTAACTAATTCTAGCTGAGTTAATAAAGTTTTAAAATATATTGATGTTGAGGTGTATGGTTGATTGTCATGAATTCCAATTGCATTTACGTCTATTAATAATTTATAATTTTTTCTATATAATTGGTGTGAAAATAATACATCTTCATAATAAGCTTTATTCGAGTGTTGCTTAAAGTTTTTTACAAATTTTAAACAATTTTTATGGTAAAGAATTGTGCTGCATAGCCATTCAACATTTTCTATATTATTTTTAAGTTTTTTATCAAAATTTTTAATATAAGGAACACATCTTCCTGATGACAATATTGAATATTCTTTGATTTTATTAAACTTATTTAAAGCAAATACTAAGAGTCTGAATAACGCATACCTTTTGTAAATATTATTCCATGTTCCTGCTTGTAAGGATTTATTATTCTGGATTATTAAAGCGCTGACTATCACTTTGTTATCTTTTTTATTAATAGTATATTTACTTAAATTGAGAAAAAAATTTTTCTTAACAATTACATCATCGTCAATTTGTAATATATAATCTGAATTTGAATTTTTAATTGCAATATTTCTTTGAATTATTTGACTCTTTTTTTTTGAAAGAATAAACTTAATATTCAATTTTTTCATTAATTTGCGTGGTACATGCATCAAGTCAAGAGAATTAGTACCGCAAATAATAATTTCTCTTGGATAGACATAATTTTGATCTATGCTCAAAATAAGATTTTTAATTTTTTTACTTCCTAAATGTGTTGCGCATACAACTGAAATATTTGATTTTTTTTTCATAAAATATTTTTATTTTAAAACTAAACCTTATTAAAAATTAAATTATAACTATCTTTCTTCTTGCCAATCTGTTTAAGATTAAAAAAATTCATTAATTTAATTATTTCCTCTTCATCTGCAGTGGAATTTGATTCAATTAAAACTGATTTAACGTTTTCAAGAACTTTAGAACCCCCTTTAAGAATTTGTGTTTCGATTCCATCTACATCAATTTTTAAATAATCAGGTTTTAATTTATTAAAATTTTTAAAAAATTCATCTAATGTTAAAGAAATAGTGTTGTATTTAAATACGTTATTTTTATTTGAAATTGATTGTTCATTTTCAAATAATGAATTAGCTCCACCCTCTTCTAATGAAATTAAATTGAAAAAGCCTTGATTAATATTACTGTTTAATGAAATTGGGACAATTAATATTTTTTCAGTAAGATTATTTTTAAAAATATTTTTTGATAAAATTTGCAAATTAAAAAATGATGGTTCAAATGCTACTACTTTTTTAGAGTTTAACATGCCCGAAATTATAGAATATAAACCAACATTAGCACCAACATCATATAAAATTGAATTTTTATCCATTTCTTGAATCCATTTAATTGTTTCTGGTTCTTTGGTTAGTATTGTGTCGTTTCTATATTTTGTAATATAATTTTTTTTAATTAAATAAATTTCTTTTCCAAAAATTTTTTTTTTTTCAAATTTATCTAGAGAATTCATTAAAGTTAAAATTTTAGATAAAGAGTCAAATTTTAAGAGAAAGATAAAAAAAATTTTAAAAAAAATTTTTAATTTTTTTTTTATATATTTACCCATTTTTTTCTATATTAAAATATCTAATATATTTTATTATTTTTTTGTCTTAACTATAAAATATAAATAATCTATATTACTAAAATTATATAAAGTAAAATTTAATATAATCCAATTAAGACCAATTGAATTTTTATTATTCGAGAAATAGTTTTGAATATTTTTTTTCATTTTCAAAACCAACATAATTGCCGTTTTTGTCTAAAAAAATATCTCCATGATTTCCTGGATGATTAGTTAACTCTCCTACAAAAATTTCTTCATCGTTTGTATATAGATCAACTCTTAGAAATTTAAAATTTTTTGAAATTTTTTCTGAAAGTTTAATCATTTCATCAAATAACTTTGGTTTTGGAAAAGTATTTTCACAGGGTTTATCATAAATACTAAATGGCATTTTTTCCCAATTTAAATTATAAAAACATCTTTCCCTCTTATTTTTTTCCCAAAAAACAATTTGAAACATTTTAACTTTGTGGTTAAAAGTCCAAATTTTAAAATCTGTTATTTGATTATTATTAAATAAAATTGGTTCTAATATTATTTTTTTTTGAATATTTTTATAGTTTTTTTCTCTTGAAATTTTATAGTAGTCCCATCTAAGCCAGTCTTTTATAGTTTCAATTTCTTCATTATTAAATTTTACTGGATTAATATTATCTCCATACTTAAATAGTTTTTTCCCTCCTCCATAATGAGACGGTTTACAAATAATTTTATTTTTTATTTCATAATTTTTAACTTCATTAATATTGTTAAGAATTTTAATTGTAGGAACAATATACTTTTCAAGTCCTAAATTTTTTAAAAAAATTTTACAATTTATTTTACAAGAAACAAATGTCTTCAATTCGTTTTGGTCTTTTTTACATTTGTAATAAAACATAAACGAATTTAGTGTATTATCTGATTTTGAAGGTAATCTTTTATTCCATAAATAAAAATCAAAATAAGAAAACAAATAATCACCATAAAAATTTTTAGGCAAAAAAAAGTAAAAAAAAGTTAATATAAATCTCCAATATTGTTTTTTTTTAATTATAATTTTTATCTGAGATATAGCATTTTTCATAAATACAGTTATTTATTTAAATATTTAATAAAGCTTTTAATATAATAAACATTATTTTTATTTAAATTGTTTAAAAAAAACTTAATTTTTTTTCTTCTAATATTTTCTAATCTTTCAAACAAATATTTATATATAGTAAAGGACAAAAATTTTATTTCATTTTTCTTTGTCATGTTTTCTGTTAAAATTTTGCTCATTATTTTAATTTCCTTTAAAAGATTTGCATTTTGAATCCATTTAAAAATTTTTGGAATATTATAAATTTTTGGTCTTGGGTACTCTCTAGCTAAAAATATGTTATTTAATTTTTTATGTTTTCCCAGCTTAATAGCTTGAAAATTAAAAAATATCTCACTTAAATTATTATCTTTAATTTTTATTATATTTTTTATGATTCTGATAAAAATTATTTTTTTAAATAAAGAATAATAAAAAATTCCACCATTATATTTTTTTACTCTAATCAACAACTTTTTATTTTGTAGTGAATTTGGTAAGTTATAAAGATTTGCAAATTTAAATTTTTTGTTTTTTGAAAATAGAAAAGATTTTCCATTTGAACTTATGAAATCTAAATTTTTTTTCATAAATTTTTTACATTTTAAAATTGCATCGGGAAATACAAAATTATCATCTTCAACAAATATTAAGTATTTATATTTTTCTAAAATTTTTGAATTTATCAAAATTGATCTAAAAATATCATTTATTCCACTTATAGGTCTTTTTAAACCACTTTGTTTAAGTATAACTTTATATTTTAAATCTGGACTTAATTTAAAAAAGTTTTCCTTATGATCAGTAATTATTAATATATCAAACACTAAATGATTTTTATTATAATAAGTAAGAAGATTTAAATATCTTTCTACATATTTTTTTCTATTTTTTAAAACAAATATAATTTTTAATATATCATTTTTCATATTTATAATTAAAATTATTAAGACTAAAAATTATATAGATTAAGATTAACAATTAAAATAGGTTAAAAGATGATTTATCAAATTAAAAAAATAATAGTCTCTATTTTTAAAATGATAAAATCAAAAACTTTTCTTATAAATTTTAAACATTTTATCTTTAGAATATACTTCAGACCAAACTCTCATAATTACGCTTTCAAAGAATATGCAATAGATATTACTGAATCTAAATTAATTAAAAATTATTTCAATAATTTAGAAAATAATGGTTTTTTTATACATATAGGCATTTGCAATTATGAAAAAGACTTTTTTAGACCTTTTTTTGAAAAAAAAAATTTCAAAGGTTTATTGTTAGAAGCCAACCCACATTACATAAATGACATAAACAAAAACCTAAATCCAAATTTTAAATTAAGAAATATTTTAGTTGATAATAATGATACAAGTAAATTTTTGTATTATGTTGAGCCAAATTCAATTAATAAATATCCAAAATATGCCAAGGGTATTTGCTCTGTAAATAAAAACAATTTAATCCTGCACCATATTAAAGAAGAAGATATTAGGAGAATAAAAGTTGAAAGTAAAAAATTGTCCTTGATCATAAAAGAAGAAAATTTAAATCAAATAGATTTTTTAATTATAGATGTTGAGGGGCTAGAATTTAATATACTTTATGATTTTTTAACCACCTCAAATTTTAAACCAAATATTATTTTTGAAATGAAATTTATGAAAAAAGATCAAATATTTAAAATTTTAGACCTTCTAAAAATTTATGAATATGACATAACATTATTTAAAAATGATTTTATATGCTTAAAAAAAAGTTAAAAAAATTCTATGAAAAATATTAAAGATATATCTATTGTTGAAAATACCTGGAGATTCGATGATAATGTTGCAAATGTTTTTGATAAACATGTGAAACAATCAATTCCCCATTATGAAAACTTACAAAATTATTTAGCAAGCATTGCTGAATGGTATCTTAAAGATAATTCCCTTATTTATGATCTTGGGTGCTCTACTGGAACTACAGCTATAAAATTATCCAAACTTTCAATAGATACAACTTTTACCTTAATTGGATATGATAATAATAAAAAAATGATAGATTTAGCAAAAAAAAAAGTTAAAAAAATAAAAAAAAATAAAGGAAAATTTCTTTTTAAGAAACAAAACATATTAAAAATTAAAAAATTTAAAAAGGCTAATTTATTTTACTCTGTTTTATTATTTCCTTTTTTAGGTTTGTCTGAAAGAAATAAATTATTGAATAAAATATCGAAGTCACTTCACAATGATGGGGCATTGATTAGTGTTGAAAAAATTAGATCTAATAATAGTAATTTTGAAGATATATTTAATCAGCTTTATTTTGATTATAAAATTCAACAAAATCTTACACATGAAGAAATATTAAAAAAGGCGAAAAGTTTAAGATCTAGTATGCATTTATTTACAGAAGCTCAAACAAAAACAATATTAAAAAAAAATGGTTTTAAAAATTTTGATATTTTTTTTAGATGTTTTAACTTTATTGGCTATGTTGCGACTAAAAATTAAAATGGTAAACTTTAGTAATCTTAAAAAAGATATTATCTTTTTAAAAAGTTCCTCAAATGTTAAAAACAAAACAAAAAATGTTTGGGAAAATAGATCAAAAGTTTTTTTTAATTCAATTATAGACAAAAAAAATAAAATAAATTTTAATTTTTTTTCTAATTTTAGATCACATAAAAAAAAGTTTATTTCTGAAAATCCAGGAAAACCTTTAAATAATTTTTTTTTACGAAAAATATATAGTCACCAAATTTATTATATTA
>MDTG01071541.1_pt1 | contig 17938 bp, 12 predicted proteins | sample 811421 | NCBI WGS metagenome assembly MDTG01 (sample SAMN05326645, study PRJNA326480) | marine metagenome | isolation source: seawater | place: Pacific Ocean: South East | collected 2011 | reverse complement strand
GTTGCTTGCGAATTAACCTTGTTGTTCTCAAGAGCATAGTTACGCGCATTCTGAGCCATCAGAATATCTGTCTTATCCATTGAGGCTCCAATCTCATTTCCCAAAAAGGCACCGAGTGTAACTCCAGCAAGTGTCCATAGATTGTTTTTTGAACTATCTTCAGTAAGATCGTTCGCAATTTTTCCGCCAAGCACCATACCAGTTATAGTCCCAACCGCTTGTTTTGGGCCTTGGTTTGAAGGAGCTGTAGACGTCAAGGTACATGAACTGATTAAACCTGTGTACAGAACCACAATAAAATATTTTATATTCATTTTCTCTCGCTCCATTTTAACTTACCATTAATCTAATAATATAAGTTATAGATACATTTAATAAACAAGTTATACTTTAGATCAAAAATATTTAATATCCTGTTTTACGTGGGATTAAAATTCCCAAGCATTTTTATTTCAATTGGCACATTGTTTGCACATACAATGTGAAAATTTTTATTTAATGCCACTGTGGCTTCTATAAGGCTATATTGTTTGTAAAGTAAACATTATTGCAGCGTTTTGGAGATTAGAATTGATAAAATTTAGAGAAAATGATTCACTTGGTAAAAGCAATTTTTTTGTTAAAAAGTTAAGAGAAAGATCATTTATATTTACCTCCACCGCCATTGCTTTGGCATTGAGCGCCTGTGGTCGAGAGACAAGATCAACTACTGAAGTTCCACTCGCTGACGAAACAAGCAATATACCAACAGCCTTCAACGATAAACTGGTTGGCTCTGACGATTTAGATACATTTACTGCATTAGCCGGTGACGATGAAATCTATGGATTTGGTGGAAATGACCAGATTATAGCTGGTACAGGAAACGATACTATTTATGGTGGCGATGGAGACGATAACATCCAACCAGGTGCTGGAGATGACAAAGTATATGGTGAGGGTGGAAATGACACCATTTATCTTTCAGCAGGCGCAGATATTGAGGATGGTGGGGAAGGTACGGATACAATAATTTTCGGCCCTGATCAGACCACTTTACCTGTTACAATAAATTTAGATACTGGCCGCTATCATTTTACGAGCCAAATTGCATCAGTAACACAAAATTTGTTCAGCATCGAGAACATCACAAGTGAAGGCGGTGCGGATTTAACGATACATGATACTGCTGGAGTTAATGTTATTACTACAAATACCGGAAATGACACAGTACACTCTAAAGGTGGTAATGATACTATAACTACCGGATCCGGTAACGATACCGTTTATTTGGGTAATGGTACTTATACAGTGGATTTAGGCGCAGGGGATGATAAGGTTTATCTAACAACCACTGCAAGCTCTATAGACGGAAATACTGGAACAGATGAAGCTATTGTTAGGGCTTTTGATGGCTTTGTTGATGTGTATATTGATCTTCAATATTCTACATACTTTGTCCCTAGCAAACTAACCGCTCAGGACGGAATGGAAGTATCACTTCAAAATTTTGAAAAAGTAACAATTGACGGAAACGTTGCTGCAACAATCCTAGGGACAGCCACCGCGGATACGCTAATCGGAGACGCCGGTTCAGACACAATAACAGGAAGAGCTGGTGCAGATACTCTTACAGGTGGATCAAAGTCTGACACGTTTGTTTTCGCTACAGGTGATACGGGCATCACGGAAGCTACAGCTGATACAATTACTGATTTTTCTACGGGAACTGATAAAATTGATATTGCTACGGTGGGCAGTTATGTTGAGGCAGATGGAACAGGTACCGCTGATTTAGCTGCATTTATCACTGCCGCCAACGCATCATTGCCAACAACTTCTATCGATATATATGCGCAGTACAACTTTAAAGGAGAGGGCAATACATTGATAGTCATAGATGAAGATAAAAGTGGCACTGTTAATACTGGTGATACCTTGATTATACTCATGGGCTTATCAACTGCAGGTGGATTGGATGCATCCGATTTTATTTAAATAACACATTCTTTTTTTCTTTAAGTTAATCTCAATTGGCTCATCTATAATCGTATTAGCAAAGGCTAAACTATAAAATTATCTAATGACCAATTGTCTATATCCAAATAATTACCCACTAATTGGGTAAGATGATGTACGTCAACAGAAGTAGACTTTTGCTTGATAGAAAATACATTTTGATCCTCACCTGTATGTTGAGAATTGGCCGTAACGAGTATTGCTGTGTTACCTGTAGTGAGCTGTAAATCCCCAAATTTACCATTTATGCTAAAAAACTCAGTTACAGTGCTAGCATTAGTTAGACCTTCACCAAATATTCTAATTAAACAATTATCTATTTTTCCCGATGGTACATTTACAACATCAACAAGAGGTAATTTAGTCAAATTATTTAAGTCAAGATAAGTAATATCGAAGGAATCTCCAAGAATTCCTTGGGCAAAACCATATACTATATTATAATCGTCTTTATTTATTTCCTCTAATACTATTAAATCTTTAGCATTTGCATCTTCTGATAAATCAATCTTATTTTTGCCAGCACCGGGATAGATTATATCTGCATTCTCGCCTGCGAATATGGTGTCGTCTCCATCACCAGATTTAATTGTGTTGGGAAGGTGATTTCCAATTATAGTGTCATTCCCTGATCCAGTTTCAACATTTTCAATATTAGAACCATGTGAAATTGTTAGTTGTTTTGCATTAGTTATATAAAATGACTTCTGTCCCTCATAACTGTGAGTAGCTGCCCGTAAATCAATAAAATTATCCTGAGATGAAGCAGCGTTACTGATCGAATCTAGGCCATTCCCATCGACTATAAACACCCCAGTTGCTTCATCAAATGTGTAAATATCATCACCCGAGCGGTACTTAGAATTCACACCATAAATTTTTGTAAGGGTCATCCAATCCAAGGGTCTGAATGTACCATTGAAAGTAGAAGGTGCCTCGTCGTAGGACATCGCCGTAAACATAGTATGATCTTCATGTGCATTTAAAACTGATAAGTTACCGCGATCACTTTCAAATGGGTGCTTCAACCCCAAAGCATGCCCGATTTCGTGCACTAAAATTTCATAATCATAATTAGTGTAGCCGCTTGGTAAAATAAAAGGGTTAGAGAAATCTTTTGATATAAAAACGTCTGATCCAAGTTGAAAATGATTATTGGGAAAATAGCTAAAACCAGATGTATTTCCCTGTATACTTTGAGATATAACAAGAGTGTTAAACCCTTCAGAAGTTTCACTTTCGGTAATTTCCACATTCAGGACCTGCTCAAGGTTGGAAAAAATTTCCCTACTGGCAGCTACCATTGTATCTGTCACAGGCGCCCAACCGACTATTGTAACTGGCAAATATTCAGGTTTACTTAAAGGAAACGAAAACGTAAGCGTTCGATCATGATCCAACAACATTTGCTCGATAACGCTTTCTGCATTATCCATTTCCAACGCACTTACCCAGTAAGCGTCTTGCAAAGCTGGTTCCAAAACCTTAAAATTTGGATCAATATCAACTGGGTCTTCAAAATTTGGAGACGGCGGATGGTAATCTGATAAAAACCCGATTTCGCTAAACTTGGATGGTTTCACAGAATTACTGCCCCCACAAGCTGATAAAGTTAATGACAAGAATCCAAAATATATTTTTTGAATCGATAGAGTGAGGTTTTTTAGATTTCTACCTTTTAAAAAATGCGTCAAAAAAATTTCCTTCCATTGCGATTTAAAAAAAGATAGTAACGGTTTAGCCATATATTTTATTACTCACAAGTATGGTAGACCCTATGGATTGCACCGTTCTTTCCAAAAATTTTATTATTTTCATATATAGACAGGAGTTCTAACGTGGTTGAAAAAGATGATCAAAAAACGCTATCAATTGACGGCGTCGAATACATAATCGATGATCTTTCAGAAGACGCAAAAGCGCAGCTGGAAAGTATTCAATTTGTTGATGCTAAAATTCACCAGCTCAACAATGAGTGGGCAGTTGCAGACACAGCACGAATAGGATATTCAAATGCTCTTAAAGCTGAACTGAATAAAAAGAACAGTAGCGAGTAATGGATGTGGGTCAGAAAATCAAGTTAGAAGGTCAAGAATATGATACAGATAATATCAGTGAACAGGCAAAAACTACTTTAGTGGCCCTTGAATTTGTAACCGCGCGCGTGCAAGAGTTAGAGAATTTAAAAGCTTTGCTACAATGCGCTAAAAACAGTTATGTAGAAAACCTTAAACAAGAAATGATATCTAAAAAATCAGGTTTCCTATTTGAGAACGACTAAAAGAGGATAAAGAAATGCCAAAAATCACAGTAGACGGTATCGACTATAATACCGAAGATCTTTCGGAGAATGGTAAGGCGCAATTAGCGTCTCTACAGTTTCTAGAAGTTCAAATGAATAAACTAAAAGCAGAAATTGCTGTTTACCAAACTGCGCGTAATTCATACGTGGCAGCACTTAAAACTGAACTTGGCCAGGACTAGATAAATTACTAAGGGAATAAACTAACCTACTTAATAATATATTTTCTGACCGTTGAAAATTGCTAGTAATAGTATCAGATCTCCATCTATTGTTCACAATGAAAAATCCATAACATCCAAATTGAAAAAAGCTCTCAAATTTGTGGGTTAAGCTGTAAAAATTTAAGTTTAAATTGCTAAATTTTTCAGTTAAAATTCGTGGTTCACTTAGTCCCGACATTGATGTCATTCTATTCAACCAAAACGATTGGCGTCAGATAATACAAAATTTTTCCATAAGCTTCTGATTATGAGGTAAAAATTTCCGCCATGCATCTCTACTATCTTTATACAACTCTTTCCGTACCTGTTGTTGTGACGCAGTTTTAACCGCATGGTTGGTGTTTCGATGATCGACATTACGTTCCGACCATTCCAGGTTTAGGTACTCAAATATATTTTGCGTTACAGTTATCGTATCAAAAATCAAATTCTCATAAGAAACTTCAAAAAAATCAAATTCACATTCCTTTCTCCAGAATTTCATGAGATCCTCATAGGATTCATAATATCGTAAAAGATCTTTTGCGTCGTATGCATAGGCGTGCCCATTAGCAGAAAAGTAACGCTTCCAAATTGACCAACAAGTAGCGGCTTTATCACGACGAATATGAATGACTTTCGCACGTGGGAGAGAGAGACCAATGTATCCCACGTTTAAAAAATTCCTTGGCATCTTATCAATAAAATACTTAGTGGGTACTCCGTGTCTTTTTACTTTCTCCAGGTAAACTCTTCCAAGTTCACCTGCCACTTCAGAAGCTGGCTGAGCGTCTTCCTTAACGCCTAACTCGTTTAGACAGTCATCAAAATAACTTAACTCACCTAAAGGGGTACAATCTGCACTTGTTGCCAAAAAACTTTCTAGCAAAGTAGTCCCAGAGCGCGGCATCCCTATGATAAAGATTGGGATATTTTCACTTTTAATCTCCGCATGCTGTTTCTTTAAATCAGTCCATTGAATTGCTTTTCTATGATCAAAAACCTTGATTTCGTCCCTAGCTTTGATATTCAGTTCGTCACGCCGAAGTTGGTTGCCTATTTTAAAATACTCGAAGCTTCGTTCATAGTTCTCGCTGTCCTCATAAGATTTGGCAATGCGAAAATGTAACTGCGAATTTTTTCTATGATCATCTGTTTTACGAAAATTTTTTAATTTCATAAAATGATCTTTTTTATGGAAATTATTATCAATCAGCGCCAAATTTAAGTAAGGCTGAATATAATTTGGGTCAAGTATTATTGCTTTTTCAAATGCAGATATAGCAGCCGGAAAATCACCCACCGTTTCGTAGCAGAGACCAATATTATTGATTGCTTTTACATTATTTGGCTGTAAGGAAATTAAGCTATTTAACAAGTTGATTGCTTCTATCATTTGTCCGAGATGCCTCATTGTAACGGCCATATTTAGCATAACGGTGGTATTTTTTGGCTCTAATTTTGCGCCCAACACAAAATAATTGAGGGCCAAATGATAATCTGCGAGGTCTATACTAGCGAGGCCAGCATTGTTATATGGAGCTAGAAATTTAGGGTTTTTCTTGATCGCTGCTTTAAAACATTTTAGAGCATTTTTTGGTGCAAACTTTCCTCTTAAAGCGATCCCTGTTAGGTTATAAAGAAGGGCTTTATCTTGTATCTCTACCTGATATTTCTCCAATAAACCCAAAGCAGCATCCCACTTTTTATCTTGAAGAAAAACATCAATTCTAGAAATTATTTCTCGCTCATCAACCAGCACTATAAACCACTATCACTCATCGCTTATAATATATATATACATATACAAAGATAACTGACTATGGAAAAAATGAAGTTTTGTAAAAAGCAAGGCTTAATGATATGGATAACAGGAATATCTGGAGCAGGGAAAACTACTCTGGCTGAGGCTGTTATTGACAAGCTTAAATCAACCACTAACTCCGTGATACATTTAGACGGTGACGAACTTAGAGCCGCATTGTGCCACTTTGAAGAGTTTTCACAAAATAACAACTATAGCGAAAAAGCTCGCCGGGCATATGCATTATCTTATACAAAAATCGCTTCAATGCTAGTAAGCCAAGGTCATATAGTAGTCGTTTCAACAATATCTCTTATCAAAGAGGTACATGAATATAATAGATTGAATTTTTCGAATTATTTTGAAATATATATTGAAGTTGATCTAAGTACTGCCGTACTTGCAAATTCCAAACAACTTTATTCTAATTCTCATAACATGATGGTTGGCAGAGAAATAAATGCTGATATCCCCGAAAAACCAGATATGGTTATAAAAGACCCATATGACTGGCCACCAGACAGGATTGCGGAGAAAGTCATCAGAAATATTCGCGAAAAATTTAAGCGACGAGACATAATATGAAACTTGGTGATTTTACAGAACTTGCAAAAGATTATTCTACCAGCCGACCAGATTATAGTTTGTCTGTTCTGAGAGCATTATTGGGTCATATAAATTTGCCAAAAGATACAATTCAAGTTGTTGATGTTGGGGCCGGGACTGGAATTTGGACACGAATGGTATCTGATATTGGTATAAAAAACATTACCGCTATAGAACCTAATAACCAAATGCTAAAGCATGGAGCTGCACATCCAAACAATAACAATATAAATTGGCTTCATGGAAACGCAGAAAACACTACCCTAGAATCTGAGAAATACGACTGGGTAACAATGGCATCCAGCTTTCACTGGGCCAATTTTGATGTGGCAATCGGAGAGTTTGCACGAATTTTAAAGCCCAACGGCAAGTTCACAGCTCTTTGGAACCCAAGGTTTCTAAAAAATAGTCCAATTCTAATGGAAATTGAGAGTAAATTATCAGAAATTAAACCAAATATTAGCCGTGTATCGTCAGGTAATAGCTCTTTTACTACTAATCTCACAGAGCGTTTAGAAACTCACGCAAAATTTAAAAATGTAGTGTACATAGAAGGTAAGCACCGTATTTCTATGTCACCAGAGCGTTACATAAGCGCTTGGAAATCAGTTAACGATTTACAGTCACAATTGGGATCAGACGGCTTCAGTGAATTTCTTCAATTTGTTACTGAAAAAGTTATAGATCTTGACAAAATCGAGGCTGATTACATCACAAGATCTTGGACAGTTACAAAATGCTAATCGCAAAGACCAAGGCAGATCATTTAACTGCAGTAAGTGGTAAATTAAAATCTGCATTGGTCCCTGAATTATATAAAATCCAATATGATGAGTGGGTCTCGACGAATAGCACATCTCGTCTAAAAATAATCAAAAGTTTAATTTCTGACCATAAAGACAAAAATAAAACCAACTGGGTTATTCGTTCCAGTCACTTCAGTGAAGATCAAGAAAACCATTCGAATGCTGGTAAGTTTTCCTCATTTGTAAATGTTCAATTTTCAGATATCCAGCTTGCAATAAGTAATGTCTTTGATTCTTATGGAGCATTAAAGGATGGAAGTGAAGTCCTTATACAACCATATATCCAAGATACTAAGTTATCCGGTGTTGCTTTTACTCATGACCAAGATACTGGTGCCCCATACAGAATTTTCAATTGGGCAGAAGGATCTGACACTACTGCAATTACAAGTGGAGCAACATCAGGCAAGGTATTCATAAAATCTCCGGCCAGCTTAATAGTGGATGAACATATAGGTGCAGTGGATTATTTGCTTGATGAGCTGATGGAATTACTACCCTGCAACTCACTTGAAATTGAATATGCATTATCACAAGACAATCAACTAATTTTATTTCAGGTCAGACCATTAATATTGGCGAACCCTGTAATGCCTGTTGAGGACTTGTCAAAATCGCTGAACTGTACGGTAAATTTGATTAATCCAAAATTTGATCGACATCCGTTAGTTTGTGGGGAATTTTCTATTTTCGCGATGATGCCGGATTGGAACCCTGCTGAAATTATCGGGGTTGCGCCTAAACCACTTGCCTTAAGTTTATATAAAAATTTAATCACTGACGGTATTTGGGCTTATCAACGTAGCAATTATGGCTATCAAAACTTGAGAGGTTTTCCACTTTTAGTTGATATAAATGGCCTTCCCTTTATTGATGTAAGGCTCTCCTTTAACTCACTTATTCCAGCCTCCTTACCCAAAACTATTATTGAAAAATTAGCAACAACATATCTGACGAAATTAAAGACCAACCCTGAACTGCACGACAAAATTGAATTTGAGATCGTGATTAGCTGCTATCATTTTAGCATTGATAGTAAATGCGAAAAATTACTTTCTGAAAATTTTAATGACGATGAGATAAAAACTATTAAAAGCTCTCTGCTAGAATTAACCAACAAAATTATCGAACCTGGTAAAGGATATTGGCTCTCTGATATAAAACGTTTTCACAACTTAACCGAACGGCGATCAATTATTGAAGACTCGGATCTTCCATTAATTGATAAAATATACTGGCTATTAGAGGACTGTAAGAGGTATGGTACACTTCCATTCGCTGGCATTGCAAGAGCTGGCTTTATAGCCATGGAACTTCTATTTTCTTTGGAGCGCGAGGGCTTAATAGATGCAGATGATGTTTCAGGTTTTCTTTCATCAGTAAGTACTATTAACAAAGAATTATCTCGCGACCTATTCAAATTAGAAAAAGAAATATTTTTAAATAAGTATGGTCATTTGCGTCCAGGTACTTATGACATTACCTCAGAAAGATATGATGCATCTTACGACCATTATTTCACATCTAAGGCGACAAATAATACCCAGATTGAGGAAAGTTCTGAATTTAAACTATCGATTATAAAATTGCGTAAAATTTCTAATGCGTGTGAAATGCACGGTATTAACTTAGACGCAGTACAATTATTTGAGTTTATAAAACAAGCTATTGAATGGCGAGAGAGAGCAAAATTTGAATTTACAAAAAACGTTTCAATAGCCCTTGAGCTTATTACAGAAATGGGCGCTTCGATTGGTTTGAGCAGAGAGGAACTGTCATTTATTGACATTCATGAAATCTTAAAACTTCAGAGTAGCCAGAGAGATTGGAAGGCTATTTTTGAAAGGTCGATTGCAAAAGGAAAAATTGATTATCAAGCGACTAAGTTTACACTCTTACCCAATTTGATATCAGCTCCAGAGAATATTTTGGGATTTTCAGTTCCAAGGGCTGCACCGAATTTCATAACAACAAAAAGTGTTTCCGCAGAAATTACAACACTGGAAGAAAACCAAGACTTAGAGGGAAAAATTGTATTTATCCCCAGCGCAGATCCTGGTTTTGATTGGCTATTTACCAAAAATATTGCCGGATTAGTGACTGAGTGGGGTGGGAAAAATAGCCATATGGCTATCAGGACTAGTGAGTTAGGTTTGCCATCTATAATTGGTGCGGGTCGGATAAACTATAGGCAATGGAAAAAAAATACTTGGATGAGAATTGACTGTGGTGCACAAAAAGTGGAGTCATTATGACCCGTCTATTGGTTACAAGCCAGCGAGAAAATTATATCCCCAATCGGGATGAAAAATGGGATTGTCTAGATCAAAAACTATCAGAATTTTTCCTAATAGCAGGGGCGTGGTTATTATTACCTGCTCCAAATACACTAATGGGCAAAACAGGTGGAACTAATCACCAGCCTGCGCCACTAAGTTCATGGCTTGAACGAATTAATCCCAGTGGGATTATTCTATCCGGAGGTGGAGATCCAAGAAGTCAAACAAAACGATATGAAACCGAGAACTATCTAATAAAGTATGCGCTTACAAAAAGAATCCCTCTATTAGGTATCTGCAGGGGGATGCTTGCTATTGGTGCATATTTTGGCGCAAATATAGTTGATGTGAAAAATCACGTTGGAGCGAAACATCGACTAATTGGCCAAATCAATCAAAGTGTTAATAGCTACCATAACTTAGCGCTTTCCGAGGTTCCAGATCAATTCGATATAGTTGCGCTCTCAGAAAGAGATAAGACTTTAGAAGCTATGAGGCACCTTGAATTTCCAATTTATGCACAAATGTGGCATCCAGAACGAGAAAAAAAGTTTCATAAAGGTGATTTGGAGCGTCTCGATTTGTTTTTTAAAGGAAAAAAATAATGTGGGGAATTATTTTAGCGGCTGGACGCGGGAGTCGAATGGGTGAACTAACGCAACAATGTCACAAGTCGTCCCTAAAATTTCGTGGACAGAGTTTGATGGACTGGCAGTTAAAAGCCCTTAAACAAGGTGGAGTTTCACAAATAGCCATAGTAACAGGTTATATGGAACAACAGGTTTCTAGACTTGAATACAGATCCTATTTTAATTCGGAATGGCAAGATACTAATATGCTTTACTCTCTTATACATGCGAAAGATATATTGGTTTCTCATCAATGTATAATTAGTTACTCTGACATAATTTATCACCCATCGGTTGTAAGTAAGCTTTTAACAACCGATGGTGATTTCTGCGTAGCCTACGATGAGAACTGGGAAAAGATTTGGAGCGCTCGCTTTGATAATATTTATGATGACGCTGAGCAACTACTCATCGTAAATGGTCAGATCACTAAAATTGGTTCAAGGTTAAAGCTCGGTGATCCTAATTGTGGTCAATATATGGGCTTGATTAAGACAAAACCAACTTTTTGGCGCTGGTTTTTTGAAAGTTACCAAGATCATAATAAGCTCAAGAGCCGTGATATGACCAGCTTTATATCATACTTGATAAGCGTCCATGCAATATCTGTAGTTGGCACGGCATGTGACGAGGAATGGTTTGAGTTTGACCAACCTAGCGATTTTACAGTTGCCAATAATCTTCTCAGCGACAAGTACTTTAATTAATGTCATGCGCTTTTGGCGCTAACATACAAAAATACTTGTGTAAGTAAGTTTGCAAGAGCTAGTCTTAAACTTCCATCTCCAATCTCTGTTCCGGCATCGTTATGTTTGTATAGTCCATCTTCGAAACTCAGGGTTCGTAAGTCTTTTATATTTAGTTCCCGAATTTTTCTTTCATAGCTGTCTCTCGACATAACATTATAACCTAAATCAAGCTTTGATTTCCAAAATAATAGTTCAAAAATTTCTAAGTCATCTCTAGGAAATATCCTTCCCTTTTTTGCCTTTAAAGCTGTGTTATTAAATCCCAACACTTTTTTTTCAACTTGGGATTTTGGTCCTATATATTGACGGCCAATGAATGTCGGATTTAAGATGGAAGGCATAAATTCAATATCCAAGAACTTACATAGTTTCTTTAATACGTCCTCTGGGCTCTCTTTTAAATCCTCGAGTTTAACAATCAATCCATCATTCAAACCCATTCTGTGGATGTAGCCCATTAAGATCGATTCAATTCTTCCTAGTACGTGTACTCTACGAAATTGTGGGACCTTTCCGTCTTTCTCTGCCTTTAGCAGCTCAATCCAACTCTCGAGATTTTGTATTGGCTCCCTGCAAGTTGTTATAATTTTCAGGTCAGCAAAGGAACGCTTCAGACGGTGCAAATCCTTCTCTGGTGGATTATGAATATGGTACAATATAATCATATCTTTTGTGATTTCTGTCCCGTAGTACGCTTTATGAAACGAATGGAAGATTAAAGTTAAAAGCTTCGCATGAGAAACAAAGTTATGCTTCTTCAGTTCAACAAGGAGCATCGATCTAAAAGTGTCAGAATTTAATTCATATTCCCATTCGGAGTCTTGGAAGTTATCAAGACCCTGTGCCTTCGCTAGGTTTGCAGTCTCCCCAAGCGGGCGCCCTGGCACATTTTTTGTTGATTTAGCGGAAAACATTGGCTCGAAAATATCCAGAACCCGCTCAATAAGTTCTTCACGCCAGTATTCATTTATAGGGTTGATCAATAGTGCATTAATTAGCTTGTCGCTGAACCAACCCTGCAAATACACACCTGGGATAGTAATAATCTGAGGATGAGAATCTAACAAGGAATGTAAAAATAAGGAACCAGTGCGCCCATGTGTCAGAATGACTGCGAGCTTGCAATTTTCCTTCTTTACCTGGTAGTTGTCTCTTTTCGGGATTTGTTCAATTAGATCACGGTATTCCGTTAAACTTCCCATTCCAAGATGGCATTCGCACAACGAGTGAAAGGCGGCCTGAAGGCCAGGATTGATGGTCAGTGCTCGGGAGTAGTGTTTAATCGCTTCTCGATATTCATAGAGTTGCATATATGTGTTTGCCAGATTGTTGTGGTACTCTCCATTAGACCCATCTATTTCAATCGCCTGTATAAAGTTGCTTTTTGATCTGGTTAACATCGAGGTTTTTCGATACAGAATGCCCAACAAATTGTAACAATTTGGGTCTTTCGGATCTAGGTCGCGGGCTTTCAGAGCATACTTCAGAGCGGCCTCGAACGTGCCGACTTCTTTTAAGACTGTTGCGACATTCTGGTATGCTCCCGAGTAATTCGGATCAAGCTTTGCAGTGTGTAGGAAGCAGTTTATAGCTTCTTGATGCTTCCGTAGCCTCAGACATAGGTCTCCCAAATGAGTAAAAACTTTAATTTCTGTTGGAAATCTCTCTGTAAGTTCAAGTAACAATTTTTTTGCAGCCAAATACTCACCCTGCACAATTAGGGACTTCGCCATTTCGAACTTATAACTAAGAGGATCGTTAGTGATACCTTCTAACTCAGTAATAGTAACTCTTGCGTTGGGAAGGTCGTAATGCTGTAGCTGCAATGAAAGCTTATGTTTCAAGAATATGATGTCGCTAGACTTATTATACTTATCTAATAGAAAGTCTGCTGCTTCTGTAACACCTTTTACCTGAGCTAGGCATGATGAATATTGAAGTAAGATTTCTGGCTCTTTATATTTACTGTTAGACAGCCTAAAATAAGCGTCACATGCCTCCGAGAAACGACCCGCTTTCGCCAGCATTGTTGCGAGGTTATACGTGTTCCGATCCTTTGGCCACTTCTGAGCAATTTCTTGGAACTGCCTTACGCTATTTTCAACTCTTCCTAATTTAGAAAGCGAACTTGCGTAAAGGATCCTGTCCTCCTCCGACGCTATCCTTAAGTTGCCCGTATCAAGTTCCTTTACTAGCTTTTCAAATTCACCCTTATTATACAGTATTTTGATTTGGCTATTTTCGTTTGACACAATAAAAAAAACCACCCCACAAGGGGGTGGTCTCCAATCTTCAGTTAGCTACCCCGCCGGCTTTTAAGCGATGATTAAATCACCTATTGCTAGCTCCGCAACCGTGTGCGTCCCATCAAGATCGACTGTCGCAACAAGGTCAGCCGCATATGTTTGGCCACCACCAGCGTCTGTATCACTTATGTAGTAGACATTAAAGTCAGTATCCGTTGTTGCCGCCGCAACTAGAACAACCGCTTCAGCATTGTCTGCCAGAACTAATTTACCATTAGCAGCAGCAACAGCGATGTCGCTTGCCGCCAGGGTGCCACTCTCGTTCAAAATGATCTGCACACCATTATCAACAACCGCCGCTCGGCCAGTCCCAACGATCGTATCGGTATCAAGATCGCCATCGTCGGTCCCCCCAGCGTCCATATCGCCAGTTATGGTCCCAGTGATCAATGCCTGGATATCCAAGTCATCTTTTGATGTTAGGTCAAAGTTGTTAATTGTGTCATCACCGTTTCCTGATGCGGCCAGCAAAACAACGTCGTCGAGCCCTGCGCCCAAGTTAATGGTGTCGTTATACGCACCACCAGTAACAATTGAGCCAGATGCATTAGCTGTGACCGAGAAACCATACGATCCAGTACTAGTTACCGCGGACAGGTTAACGTTTTCAAAACCTGTTTGTGCGTTACTTTCAGCAAACCCATTAGCATTTACTATCTGGTCCGTCGCCGACGCCAAATTGATCACGGTAGTTCCAGAGTTCTGGGCACCAACTAATACCAACGTGTCGCTGTCAGCTGTCTTTTCACCGGCGTCTACAACATTTAGATTTGACATATTTATGGTAATAGAGTCGTTGGCTGTGCCTGACTTAATGGAGGCTCCAGCAGCTGTAGTTAGCGCTGCGCTTGCCGATCCAATAGTCACTACACCTGTTACCCCAGAAGCATCGACGCTATCCAAACTTGAAGCAGTAAGTGCTGTGATTTCGAATGCACCAGCACCGCTCGCCGTTATGGTATCAATACTTGTCGACGTACCAGCTGTTACTGTTGTTTTAGCTGACGCAGTTGTATCCCCAGTGTCCACTGTGAATGTTTCAAGCTTACTTACGGTTCCTAAGTCGGTCAACGTAATCGCTCCGATACCACTATCGACAGTCAGCGATTGCAGGTTAGCAGTAGCCATTGCAGAAATTGTCAACGCGCCATTCGATGCTATCGTAGCAGCATCTAAACTTAGCGTTTCTAATCCTGCACCTGTTAGCTTAGCAACCGTCATTGCATCAGATGCGACCACATTTGAAATAGTAGCAGTTTTGTAAGGAGACCCTAATACCAGTCCACCCGTACCGTTACCAATTATGACTGCGCCAGTTGCGCCCTTATTGGAAACCGAAATCGCACTTGCGCCAGATCCCGCGTTAACAGTTACGCTACCGTTAGTATCTGTAGCGAATTCTGTGTTACTTGTATCAACAGTTGTGAATTCAATGGTCGCATTATTAGCCACGCCATTTATTGTAAGATTTTCATCAAACTTCTCCACTGTTGTAGCGCCGATCGCATCTACAGAAAGCGAAAGCCTCTCTAACCCAGCAACCGATGTTAAATCGATGGTAGTGTCTGCCAGATCAGTGTCGCCATCATCTCCAAGCTCGAGATCTAAGATTTCCACATTCGCCGCATTCAACACGAAGCTAGACGTTCCTGTCGTACCAACAACGTCTGAGGCTAATGTATCTGAGCCAGCTCCACCGTCTATTACTAAACCGTTCAACGCTAAATCTGTCTCATCTACTGTCAAGGTATTGTCTGCATCACCAAATGTTATGGTCGCAGCTGTTTGAAGATCACCTAGAGATACCACATTCAAATTACCGAGCCAACCAGTTGCGTCAATATCAGTTAGCGCAACATTTGTATTATCAACTAAGGTTAGCGTGTTTTCTTCTACCGCTGCTGTTGATCCGTCAGTGTCACCTCCACCAGAAATTACTAGCTTTGTTACAGTGTCGGTCGCTGAAGCACCTTGAATGTCAATTGCGTGGTTTAAAAACTCATTTGTTTTTGATCCACCGCTATCATACAATGTGGCGCTATCAATAATTGTCATTGTTGGTGTGTCTGTCTGAAGAACTGTCGCGTCAAGGCTATCAGCGTCCCCCTGACCGGTTGTAGACATGATGTGCCCAATTTCAAATGTAGTGTTTGAGCCTTTCGTAGTTGAAGTCAACGTATCAATTACGATTACTTCATTGGAAAAATCACCAGTCGTAGCCGATGTTTCAATATAGATTTTTTCACCATCAACATTTGAAACTGTTGTTCCATCGTCATTCATAATTTTTACTTGCGTTGCGCCAGTAACATATAAAAGACTGATAGTATCGTCACCGTTATTGACCGTTTCCACCTCAATAGTTTCTACACCCGTAGCTGTTACCTCCTGGGTTGCAGCGCCACCAGCTGAGTCGAGAAACGTAACGATGTCAGTAGTTGCAGAACCACCCGTAATTACGTCCGCTTTTGTTGCAGTACCATTCATATCAACATCGATACCGCCAGAACCACCGGTGACCGCAATCACGCCTGTTTCTGTAGTATTCAGAGAGAACAGTGCAGTAGCGTCAGACGCATCAATAGTTACTTTTTCAGCCGCTCGGAGCGCTGCAGTAGTTTTGTTTGCGTTCGTGCCGGCTGAAACCAGATCCAACTCGGAAATTGTTACTTTATTCGAACCAGATACTGTTACTGAGGTTACCTCATAAGCTTCCAACTCATCGACAGTTAGCGTCAGTGCCTTCCCTGTCGTTTTATTCACATCAGATGAAGTAATATTAAGGGTCTCGATACCACCAGTTTCCACGGCGGTAGTCGTCGCATCGTCTGCTGTTGCATCCAAATCAAGAATTTCCAAACGACCATCTGCATCTACTGTTATGGCATCTGCAGTGGCTGATGCATCCTCGAGGGCAATCGTAGCCTTAGCACCCGCATTCGCGTGAGTACCTTTTGCAGCACCACTTAAGTCTACGCTTGACCCAGTAGCAAGGCCAGTAATTGCCAAAGTTGCATCGGTTGTGTCGTTTGCATCACCACTGTTTGTTATAGTACCAGTAACTTTAGTTAGGCCCTCTATACCCGCTACGTCTACAGAACGCGTTGCTGCAGTACCAGTACCAGCACCATCGGCTGCCATCGTAATATCCGCATCCAAAGTTTCGGCTTTAATTGTGTGAGTACCACCGCTAGCAGCATCAAAAGTAGTAGCAGCTACATCCGCAGCAACAGATATGGTGTCGTTACCCGCACCACCGTCGATTGTTTTTGCAGCGTTTCCGTTACCAAAATCTGCTACGGTAAGAGTAAACGTGTCATCCGCAGAACCACCAGTTAATTTATCAACAGTAGCGTCCGTGGTAATTAGCAACTTTCCAGTTGCAGCAGAGCCATCAATCTCTGAGGCATCCTTCATTACAGTCTCGCCCATTGTTAACTGACCAGAGCCACTGATCACAATTTTTGAGGTCTCTCCCAGAGCAGCACCAGCACCATCATTTATATCTGTTATTGTATTTTTACCAGTACCAACTTCTATATTAATTGTTTCAAATTCATCTGCTGTATCACCGATTGCAACGGTTGCAGAAGCATCATTCAATATACTAATATTTGCTGTATCTGCAGCCCCAACAACGACTGCGTTGGCAAACTCTGCCGTCACATTACCTGTAGAACCATCGATCACAACTTTAGCATTTGCCTGCAGGTCATTAAAAATTACTACCCCTGTGCTGAGGTAGGAAGAAACGGTTGTAACACCTGACGTCGAGGTCATCTGGAAAGTTTGATCGCCAGCCCCGGTATTAGTTACCTGAACAGTCTCTACTCCAGTAGCATTCAACAACGTAGTAGTATTACCCGCAGGAGCTACAGACGCCTTTATAATATCGCTTCCGCCTGCATCAGTGAACACATCGTCAGATCCTAGCGACGTCCCTGAGGCCATCACTGTGTCATTACCGCTTCCGAGCGTTACGATATCGGTATTCGAAGTTAAACCGACGGTCGTCGCTGCTGTTGTGGTAGTTGTGGTAGAACTAGTGTCGGACGAAGTTGTCGTGGTATCACTGTCCGAACCACAAGCTGCTAACGACAGGGCCATAAGAGAAACGCCGCCTGCACGCGCTGCTTTCGCATTTTTCTTCTCCCAAATAGCCGCAAATCGCTCCACTAGCTTTTGCTGCTTGATGGAAGCGTCCATTTCTGTCTGAAATGCACCTGTCGAAATCATATTCATGTTTTTTGCTCCAT
>MDTG01403296.1_pt1 | contig 17943 bp, 17 predicted proteins | sample 811421 | NCBI WGS metagenome assembly MDTG01 (sample SAMN05326645, study PRJNA326480) | marine metagenome | isolation source: seawater | place: Pacific Ocean: South East | collected 2011 | reverse complement strand
GTGTCAGATTCAGATGCTGTTAGTGTGTCAGATTCAGATGCTGTTAGTGTGTCAGATTCAGATGCTGTTAGTGTGTCAGATTCGGATGCTGTTGGTTCATCATCTAATACATTAGAGTTTGTGAAAGAAAGCCAATTACAAGGGGTGCGTCAAACATCTATTACAAAAAATAGTGTTCTTACGGAGGATATTATAAGTGATGATATTGACAATGTGAGTGAATCTAATATGAAGCGTGCCGAAGAAAGAAAAAAAAGACTACAAAAGTTTCATAATTTAAATTTTAATAACCAAGTTGTTCTACAAGAGTTAGAAGATGAGCCAGCATATAAAAGACAAGGGTTAGAATTAGATGATGTGTCGCACTCTTCAGAAGAGCCAGTTTCTAGAGTTTTTTTAGATTCAAAAGAAGATCAGGTTGAGTTGAAAAATAATAATTCTTTTTTACACGATAATGTTGACTAATATGGGATTAGAAGAAAAAATAATGATTGATATTAAGAGGGCTATGTTAGCTAAAGATGTATTGCGGTTAAGTGTTTGTCGAGCTATTAAGTCGGAGCTGTTGCTTATAAAAACGGAAAAAAACTCACAAACATTAAGTGAGGATAAAGAGATAGAAATTTTACAAAAATTATTAAAGCAAAGACAAGAGTCTGAAGCGATCTATATCGAGCAATCAAGGCCAGATCTTGCAAAACATGAAAGTGAACAATCTAGTATTATTTCAGAGTATTTACCTAAGCCATACACTAAAGAAGAGCTCAATCAACTGATTGATAGTTTGATAATCGAGCTAGGTGTTAGTTCTAAAAAAGAAATGGGCAAATTGATCTCAGCTACTATTCAAAGGGCCAAGGGGAGGGCCAACGGTAGATCTGTCTCAGAAATTGTTAAGAGTAAATTTTAATTATATAGGGCGTGTTTTCTCCTATAAGGCTCCCCTATATATAAAGAGAGCCTCATAGGAAATAGAACATTTACATCATTCCTGGCATTCCACCACCCATTCCGGGTGCACCCATAGGAGGAGTCGCAGTTGCTTCCTCTTTTATGTCTGCTAAAACACACTCCGTTGTTAATAACATGCCTGCAACAGAAGCTGCATTTTCAAGAGCAATTCTTGTAACTTTTGTAGGGTCAATGATTCCGGCTTTTAACATATTTTCATATGTGTCAGTTTTTGCATTATATCCAAAATCACCTTTTTTATTTAAAATTTTAGAAATTACAACTGAGCCTTCTCCTCCTGAATTAGTTACTATTTGTCGTAATGGTTCTTGAATTGCACGTGCTATAATTTGTACTCCCGTTTTTTCATCTTCATTATCGGCGGTTACGTTTTTCAGCTTTTCTCCTGCTCTAATTAATGATACGCCCCCGCCAGGTATTATCCCTTCTTCGATTGCTGCTTTGGTTGCTGCTAGTGCATCATCTACCCTATCTTTCTTTTCCTTCATTTCCATTTCACTTGGTGCACCCACATATAAAACTGCAACGCCGCCAGCTAACTTGGCCAATCTTTCTTGTAATTTTTCTTTATCATAATCAGAAGTGGTAGATTCAATTTGAGCTTTTATCTGATTGATTCTCATTTCAATATTTTTCTTTTTTCCGGAACCATTCACAATAGTTGTGTTGTCCTTGTCGACCACTATTTTTTCACACTTACCTAGCATCTCCATGGTAGTTGCTTCTAATTTATGTCCTTTTTCTTCTGATATTACAGTTCCTCCTGTTAATATGGCAATATCTTCCAACATTTCTTTTCTTCTGTCACCAAATCCTGGAGCTTTCACTGCTCCAATTTTCAAACTCCCTCTTATTTTATTGACCACTAGTGTCGCTAAAGCTTCACCATCAACATCTTCCGCAATAATTAGTAGTGGTTGGCCAGTTTGCGATGTTTTTTCTAACACCGGCAAAAGGTCTTTCATGTTTGAAATTTTCTTGTCAAAAATTAATAATAATGGACTATCTAATTCCGCTTCCATTTTATCTGCATTTGTTACAAAATAAGGAGATAAGTATCCTCTGTCAAACTGCATGCCTTCTACAATTTCTACAGAAGTGTCAGTTCCCTTTGCTTCTTCGACTGTAATAACGCCCTCTTGTGTAACCTTAGACATTGCTTCAGCAATTAATTTGCCTACCTCATTGTCATTATTAGATGAAATTGTAGCAACTTGTTCAATTTTTTCATTGTCATGCCCTACAGAAACAGATTGTTTTTTGAGATCCGAAACAATAGTTTTTACTGCTTTATCAATGCCTCGTTTTAGGTCCATTGGATTTGCTCCAGCAGTCACATTTTTTAAGCCAGTTGAAACAATGGATTGTGCTAGTACTGTTGCGGTAGTAGTCCCATCTCCAGCCTCATCAGCTGTTTTAGATGCCACTTCTTTTACCATTTGTGCGCCCATATTTTGAATTGTGTCTTCTAATTCAATCTCTTTTGCAACAGAGACACCATCTTTTGTAATTGAAGGGCCTCCAAACTTTTTGTCAATTACAACATTTCTTCCTTTAGGTCCAAGTGTCACCTTCACTGCATTAGATAATGCATCTACACCTTTTTTTAAAGCATCGCGTGCTTCTATATTAAACTGTATTTCTTTTGCCATTTCAGTATTTTTTTAATAATTAAATTTAAGTAGTTAAATAATTGCTAGTATGTCAGATTCTCTCATTATTAAATAATCGCATCCTTCATGTTTTAATTCAGTGCCGGAATATTTCCCATAAAGTATCTTGTTTCCAACTTTTAATGTTATGGGGTTTTCTTTAGTTCCAGGGCCCACGGCTATTATTTTTCCCTTTTGGGGTTTTTCTTGTGCAGTGTCTGGTATAATAATACCGCTTGCAGTTTTAGTCTCAGCAGCGGCCGGCTCAACTAGAACTCTGTCCGCTAATGGTTGAATTTTTATATTTTTCATACTTTTTAAAATAAATTAAACATTATCGATTAATGAGCATAAACCGTGCCAAATGTACAATTGTTAGACAAATCAGTCATTATGTCATTAAAATTGAATTGGCGTCTATGATTTTTTACTTTATTATTTTAATTCATCTTCAATATTCAAGTCAAAGGCATCGTCTGTGTCCTCTCCCTCATTTTCTCTAACATTATCAATCATAATTTCTTCAGTAGCGTTTGATCCTCTCGGGATAGCAAAATTAGATAAAAGAGCTAATGAGACTAATGTGATCGCTAAAATCCAAGTAGTTTTTTCAAGAAAATCGGATGTTTTTCTTGCACCCATAATTTGATTACCGCCCCCAAAGGCTGAAGACAGCCCCCCCCCTTTTGGGTTTTGAACCATGATAATTAATATTAATAGTATGCAGGTGATGATTATGAGTATTGCAAAAAGACTGTACATAATGAATTATTTTAATATATTTTCAATATTCTTTATTTGGTTTGCAAAGAAACCACTTTTTTTTGGATATTTCAAGCTTAATATCTGATATGCTTGAATCGCTCTTTCATAATGGCCTTGCTCTATGTATGTTTTTGCTAAAGTTTCAGTAGTTAAATCATTATTGTCTTGAGTGCTTTTTTTAATATTTTCGATAATATATTTTTTATTAATTTTCGGTTTTTTGATTAAGGATGAATCTTTGAGCCAGTCTTCAAATAAAAAGGAAGTTTCGTCTATATTTTTGAAATTGATCTTTTTTGGAGGATGTATAAACTCAAATAATTTTTTTCTATTTGAAGAATATATAGCAGAAATTGCTAGAGTTTTGTTAAAATTAATATCGTCGGATAAATGTGTTTTTAGTAATGATAAATTGTGTAAATTTTCACAATATGGAAATTCATTTTGAACTTTGGTTATTTCGCTTAGCTCAATTTTGCCAATATTTTTTCTTGGACTGTTGATTAAGTTATTGAATTCTGTTTTATTCATGCTTATTCTCTTTACCAATTTAAAAATGCTGCATTAAAAATATCTTCAATTAAATTATTAATTATGATGTCATTTAATTCTTCTTCCTTTGCATAGAAATTTTCATCACTATCAAAATCAGCATAATCTGTGAATACTGTATTGAAATTTTGAGCTGGATCAAATTGGTTGTTGTAGGTAACTTCTACGCTGATAGTGAGCCTATTCTTGGCTGCTGTTTCATTATTTTCAATGGCCATTGGACTGACTTCATATTTTTTTATTCTGCCGGAGAAATTAATCTCTGATTTTTGGTCCCCCCAAACTAGATTAGACTCGGTTAAGCATTTTGTTTTCAGGCTCTCTGTTAGCTTATTGCTTAAGTTTGGCTCAATTAACGTAGCCTCATTTTTAATATAATGAATGTAAATTGTTTTTGCTTCATCAGGAATTGATGCTCCTGAAAAGGAATAAACACCACATCCATTGATTGTTAGGAGAAATATGTAGAGTCCTATTATATATTTTGCACTTCTTGCCTGTAAATTAGAGTTCATATTGTTTTATTTTTCGATAAAGTGTTCGTTCTGATATTCCTAATTCTTTTGCAGCTAGTTTCCTTTTTCCCTTATTTTTTTCTAGTGCCTTTACAATCATTTCACATTCATTGTCTTGAAGAGATAGGTTTTCCTCTATGATCTCTTGTTCTATAATAGTTGATTTGGCACTGTCTATTTTTTCTATTTCTAGAGATGTCTCTGTATTATAAATTCTTCGAATTTGTTCCGCATTTTTAGATCTAATTCTATCTATGCTATGGTCACCTTGTATTAGGTCAAGAGTTATTTTTTTTAAATCATTCAAGTCATTTTTTAAATCAAATAAAATTTTGTACAAAATTTCTCGTTCAGAAAAATTAGAAGAGTCACTGTCGGTAGTTTTAATTAATGATGATTCAATCCTATCGTTTGAGCTTAGATGATCTCTAATGTCCATTTCTTCAAGTATTCTTTTTTCTTCAATAATAGATAGCTTTTCAGTAAAATTTTTTAGTTCCCGAATATTGCCTGGCCAGCGATATTTTTCAATTAATTGGATTGCTTTTTCTGTTAATTTTATGGGTGGTATATTATGTTTCTCCGAGAAGTCTGAAGCAAATTTCCTAAATATTAAGTGAATATCTTCTTTTCTTGATCGTAATGGTGGCATTTCAATTTGGATTGTATTTATTCGGTAAAATAAATCTTCTCTAAATTTATTTTTTTTGACAGCTTCTAATAAATTGATGTTTGTGGCCGCAATTAATCTAACATTAGTTTTTTCAACTTTTGATGAACCCACTTTAATAAATTCTCCATTTTCAAGAATTCGGAGTAATCTCACTTGTGTTGATAGAGGCAGGTCTCCGATTTCGTCTAAGAAAATTGTTCCATTATTGGCAACTTCAAAATAACCTTTTCGGGTATTTATAGCGCCTGTAAATGCGCCTTTTTCATGGCCAAACAATTCGCTGTCGATTGTGCCTTCTGGAATTGCTCCACAGTTGACGGCTATTAGTTTTCCATGTTTTCGTAATGAATTTTCATGTATAATTTTCGGAATAATATCTTTACCGGTACCACTTTCTCCAGTGACTAAAATAGAGATATTTGTATTTGCTACTCGTAGAGCTTTTGTTAGGGATCTGACAAATATTTTTGAATTGCCTACCAATTGAAAGCGCTGTTTTAGTTTTAAAATGTCAGTACTCATAGCTTCTTATATTATTTCACCAATTAGTGTGGCAGATGTACACTCGTTGATTCTCACTTTCACAAAATCTCCAATTTCTTTATTGTTTTTTGGAAATACTACAACTGTATTTTGAGATGTTCGTCCAAAGAATTGTGCGTCTGATTTTTTTGACAACCCCTCAATTAAGACTTCATGTTTTTTATTTATGGAGTTTTCGTTTCTAATTAATGAGTGTTTATGTTGAAGATTAATAATTTCTTGCAACCTTCTTTTTTTAACCTCTAGAGAGACATTGTCCTGCAGCTTTCTTTGTGCAAATGTGTTAGGCCTCTCAGAATAATAAAACATGTAGCTAAAGTGATATTTTACAATCTCCATTAAGCTCATTGTATCGGCATGATCTTTTTCTGTCTCATTACAAAAACCTGTAATAAAATCAGATGATAGTCCGCAGTCAGGTATGTGTTTATTAATAGCATTAATTCTACTTAAATACCATTCTCTACTATGTCCTCTGTTCATCAGCTTTAATATTTTAGAGCTACCTGATTGAACAGGCAGGTGGATATAGTTGCAAATATTTTCATATTTTGCTATAGTCTTCAGCACATTATCTTTCATGTCTTGTGGATTTGATGTTGAAAATCGGATTCTTGTTTTCGGATTTTTTTTAGCAATCATCTCTAGTAACATCGAAAAATCAATAGCTTCTTTTATTTTATTAACAGGGAGCTTTAGGAGGTCTTTTTTTGCCCCCCCCCCAAACCAAAGGTAAGAATCAACATTTTGTCCGAGTAGTGTCACTTCCTTATAGCCTATTTTACTTAATTGCTTCACTTCGCTTAAAATACTTTCTGGGTTTCGGCTGCGTTCTCGTCCTCTTGTAAAAGGCACTACACAAAAACTACACATATTATCACAGCCTCTCGTAATTGAGACAAAGGCCGTTACTCCATTACTATTTAATCTTACGGGATTTATGTCTGCATATGTTTCTTCTTTGGACAATATAACATTGACAGCCTTTCTTCCTTCATTAGTTTCTTTAATAAGTTTTGGTAGGTCCCTATATGCGTCAGGGCCAATTACTAGGTCAACTAGCTTTTCTTCATCTAAAAACTTCTCCTTTAGTCTTTCGGCCATGCATCCCAGTATCCCAATTACTAAGTCTGAATTTGCTTGCTTATTTTTTTTAAATTCAGTTATTCTTTTTCTAACAGTTTGTTCGGCCTTTTCTCTAATTGAACAGGTGTTGATTAAAATTAAATTTGCTTCATGTGGGTTTAGTGTTGTTATATATCCTTCTTTTTTTAATATTGATGCCACAATTTCACTATCTGAAAAATTCATTGCACAGCCATAGCTTTGTATATATAGCTTTTTTGAAATGCTATTGTTTCGGGTTTTTATTTTTTTTTTCTCTTTTTCTTTAATTAGCATATGTCAGATTTCAAATGGTTTCCTTGCAAATCTAAAAAAAAAAACAATAATCTGACAAAATGGCATGTTAAAAAAAAACTATTTATGTATTGTTTACTTGGAATTTTATTTAATCAACGAATTGGTATTATGAAAAAAAATTATTTTTGCATCAATTTTTCAAATTTATACACATGAATAATTTAGTCATTGTTGAGTCTCCTGCTAAAGCTAATACCATTGAAAAAATCTTAGGTAAAGATTTTAAAGTTGTATCAAGTTATGGTCATGTTAGAGATCTAGAGAAGAAAAACATGGGTATAGATTTAAATAATTCGTTTACTCCGAATTATCAAATTTCTATTGATAAGAAAAAAGTAATACAATCACTGATTAAGGAGTCAAAAAAAAGTGATATTATTTGGTTAGCTACAGATGAGGATAGGGAGGGGGAAGCAATAGCATGGCACCTATATGAGGTGTTGGGGCTTGAAAAGAAAAATGTTCATAGAATAGTATTTCATGAGATTACGTCCACAGCTATTAAGTCAGCAATAGCAAATCCTAGAAATATAGATATTAATTTAGTAAATGCTCAGCAAGCTAGGCGTATTTTAGATAGGATAGTTGGATTTAAGCTGTCTCCAATTCTTTGGAAAAAAGTTCGTGCTGGATTATCTGCTGGAAGAGTGCAGTCAGTCGCTGTTCGATTAATTGTTGAAAGAGAAAAAAGCATACTTGCTTTTAATTCTAAAAAATCGTATCAAATATCTGCTGACTTTGCAACATCTAATTCTGAGAATTTATCTTCTATTGTATTAGAGCATGTTGATTCCAAAAAAGAGGCGTATGATTTATTACATTCATTTATAAATTCAGATTTTACAGTTCAATCCATAGACACTAAGCCGTCTTCAAGTTCTCCTTCAGCGCCATTTACTACCTCAAGTCTACAACAAGTTGCTTCTAATAGGCTGGGATTTTCTGTTAATAGGACGATGAGTGTAGCACAAAAACTATATGAAGCTGGACATATTACTTATATGAGAACAGACTCTACTAATTTATCAAAGGATTCTATTGTCAGTATGCGAGATTACATAGTAGATACGTTTGGTGAAAAGTATTTTAAAGAGAGAGGATATACGACTAAAGCAAAGGTCGCACAGGAGGCACATGAGGCCATTAGGCCAACAAATACCCTTAATTTAAATGCTGGAAAAGATGACGCTCAAAAAAAACTTTATAAATTAATATGGGAGCGCTCCATTTCTTCTCAAATGAGCAATGCTATTATTGACAAAACGATTGTTAATATACAGGCGTCTAACTCTAAGCAAACAATCTTCCAGTCAAAGGGGCAGGTTGTAAAGTTTGACGGTTACTTAATAGTTGGTAGTGGAGCTTCTTCATCAAATAATAAAGAAAAAATACTACCTAATTTAATTGAAGGAGAGCGACTTGATCCTAAATTGATTCTTGCAAAAGAAAAACACTCAAAACCACCGACTAGATTTACAGAGGCATCGTTAGTAAAAAAATTAGAGGAGCTAGGTATTGGCAGACCTTCTACGTATGCCCCTACTATTTCTGTTATACAAAAAAGAGAGTATGTTGTTAAGGAAAATATAGAGGGAACTAAACAACCTATTAATTATTTAACACTATCGAATAAAATTATTAAAGAGGACCAAGTGGAAGAGTTTGTTGGGGCTGAAAAGAGTAAGCTTTTGCCTACAGAAATTGGCAAGCTAACGAATGATTTTTTAGTTCAGCATTTCACAGAAATTTTAGAATATGGCTTTACTGCTAGCATTGAAAATCAATTTGACGATGTTGCTGGGGGTCATGTTGGTTGGACAGACATAATTAAGGACTTTTATAATAAATTTGAGCCAACAGTTTTAAAGGTTGATAAAAATAGCTCAAAAGTAACTGGAATTAGGAAATTGGGAGTTGATCCGAATACCAATAAAAATGTATATGTAAGGTTGGGTAAATTTGGACCGATAGTTCAGATTGGTGAGTTAGAAGAAGGGCAAGAAAAACCAAAATACTCAGCTTTACGTAAAGGACAGACCATGGACTCAATAAGTTTAGAGTCAGCTTTGTCATTATTCCAATTGCCAAGAAATGTGGGGCAATTTGAAAACCTAGACGTAATTACAGGAGAGGGCAGATATGGCCCTTATATTAAATATGATAATGCATTTATTTCATTGGGTGAGCTAGATCCTTTAAAAGTGGATTTAGATATATGTAAAGAATTAATCCAAAAAAAGCGTGAATTTGACAAGCAAAAAATGATTAATTCATTTGAGGATCAAGGTGTTTCAATTGACGTTTGTAACGGTAAATATGGCCCATATGTTAGGTTTAAAAAGCGGAATTACAAAATACCAAAAGACTCAGATCCCAAGCAGCTTACAAAAGAGGATTGTTTAAATCTAATTAATAAATTGTCAAAGAAATAAAAAAACAATTTTTATATTGTCTTCATGTTTTCTAATTATTTTGACCCGGTATCTCAAGATGTTGTCGATTTTAAATCTCAATTAAATAGACATTCTCTTGGATCGCATATTGAATGTTATCATGGTGATTTTTTTCCTAACATTGATAGTTCAGATATCGCCTTAATTATTGTTCCTGAAAATAGAGGACGAGTTAAGAAGATGCCTACAAGTTCATATTCTCAATTTAGAAAAGCATTTTATGGACTATTTAAGGGTGATTGGGAATATAGGATTGTAGATTTTGGCAATCTAAAGCCAGGCTCCGAATTAAAAGACACATATTTTGCACTTAATGATATTGTTTCATCATTGTTAAGTCAAAGTGTCTTTCCCATTATTTTGGGTGGGAGTCATGATTTAGTATATCCTTTGTATCGCTCATATGAGTCCTTTACAAAAGGAGTTAATTTGCTGTCTATTGACTCAAGATTTGATTTAATAGATGATAGCTCTAGTAATATAACTAATAATAATTTTTTAGGATATATTATTAAACAAGAGCCCAACCATCTTTCTCATTTTGTTAATTTAGGTTATCAAAGCTATTTGTGTCAGAGTGATGAATCAGCTTTATTAGAAAAAATGTTTTTTGAAACGTTTCGCCTAGGTAACTTAAGGGAAAATATTAAAGAGGCGGAGCCATACATAAGAAATTCAGATATAGCGAGTATAGATTTGTCATCGATTAAGCAGTCAGATGCTCCAGGAACAAATTCGCCCTCTCCAAATGGAATTGATGCTCATCATATTTGCGCTCTTTCTAGATATATTGGCATGAGTGATCGGGTTAGTTCATTTGGTGTTTTCGAATTTAATGATATATGTGATCGTGATTTACAAACAGTTCATTTAATGAGTCAAATTATTTGGTATTTTCTAGAAGGTTTCTATTTGCGAGTCAATGATTCGCCAAACGCAAAAAATATTCATACTAATTACCAAAAGTATATTGTGCCTATCAAAGATTCAGATTTACAATTTCTTTTTTATAAGAGTAAAAATACTGGTCGATGGTGGTTTTCCTCTTCCATGGATTTCAACGAGGATATAAATTATAAGAAAAAAATAATAGCATGTTCTTATGAAGATTATTTAAATACTATTTCAGGAGATATTCCAAAACGAATTTATAGGATTTTAAAAACTACGGCTTGAGAGAATTTAATAGATATTTTATGGGATTTTATTTTATCTAATTTTTTTGTTTAAAAAACAAAATAAAATCTATATATTTAGAGCACTTAATTTTATGAAAGATATAATGTTTGAATTACACAAGACGTTCTTTAAACCTATTTTAATCGTTTTTTTCATGATCTGTCTACCTTCATTTGGGCAACAAGATCCTCAGATAACGCACAATATGTTTAATAAGTTTATGTACAATCCTGCTGTAGCAGGTGCTTACCCTGAGTTACATGCTACTCTTTTACATAGAAATCAATGGGTTGGTATTGATGGTGCGCCATCAACATCTAATTTAAATGCCCATGCGTATGTAGATCAAATTAGAGGTGGTGTTGGTCTGAATGTAATCAATGATAAAGTTGGCATGCTTAGCGCAAAGACGATATCTATGTCATATGCGTATCAATTAGGATTGGGCCCTGGGCATCAATTAGGAATGGGTTTGAGTTTTGGATTTATGCAATATGGGTATGATGGAACTTGGATTACTCCGGATGGAACTAGTGATTCAGCTTTGCCTAGTACTGGTTCTTCGAAAGGTGTTCCTGATTTTGGTCTAGGTTTTTATTTTACGTCAGAGGATTATTATATAGGTTTGTCCGCAACTCATATTATACCGATGGATGTAGATTTTGATGGTAAGGCAATTTATAATCAAGCTCGACATTATTATTTTTTGGCGGGTTATGACTACAATATAACAGACGAGTTTTCTCTTAGGGGAAATATTTTTAGTAAAACAGATGGTGTTTCGTTGCAAACAGATTTAAATATTAACACTTTTTGGAAAGAAAATTATTGGACAGGGTTATCTTTTAGATATGAAGATGCACTTTGCTTTTTATTAGGTTTCCAAGTTGCTAATAATCTGACTTTTGCATATTCTTTTGACTTAGTGACTTCAAAATTGTCGACACAAGCAAATGGAAGCCATGAGGTCTTACTAAGATATTCATTTGAGTTAGATGTAATAGGAAGGGGAGATACTCGTTATAGAAGTGTACGCTTCTTATAATTTTATAAACGATTTAATATTATGAAAAAAATAATTTGTTTCTTTTTTATAGGTGGTATTTTATTGAACCTGCCTGCTTGTTTTGCCCCAAATGGCGAATTAACAGGCAGAACAACTACGCGTTTAGATTATACTGTCGCGGATCCTATAGGTATGCACCCCATTCCTGCGGGATCTTTTACAATGGGTGCTAATGATCAGGATGTCCCATATGCAACTAGAAATAATATGAAAACGGTTACAATAAGTCCATTTTGGATTGATGAAACTGAAATTACAAATGATGAATATCGTCAGTTTACTCACTGGGTTAGAGATTCAATTATAAGAAAATGGTTGATAAATAATGATGGTTATGATAAGTGGGGCTATGTCAATGATCCGGATCCAAGTTGGAATCAAGATAAATTATCAGAGGCTCAATCTGATCGATATATAGAGGAGAATACTTATATTGATTGGTATAGGCCTTTAAATTTTCAAAATAAAATGGTCACAGAGGGTATGATAGAGACATTAATACTTGATGATAGTGAGCAACTTCAAGATGAAGATGGTGGAGAGTATATGCATCGTCCACATTTTCAAACTAAACTGATTGATAAAAGAAGATTAGTTTATGAATATACTTGGTTTAATCCCAACGTTGCTGCATCAAGATTGAACTCATATGATTACGATAAAGAAGATTATTCAGAGATTGAGAGAGCTGATGCTTTTGTTCAACGAGAAAGAATTCCTATATATCCAGATACATTGACATGGGTACGTGACTTTACATATAATTTCAATGAGCCAATGTTTGATAAATATTTTTGGCATCCCGCATATGGCGATTATCCTGTTATAGGGGTAAGTTGGAGCCAAGCCCAAGCTTTTTGTCATTGGAGAACAGAGTGGAAATTATACCACTTGCCAGAAGAGAGAAGAGTTTTTGAGACTCCTTATAGACTACCTACAGAAGCAGAATGGGAATGGGCGGCTAGAGGTGGTCGAGAGCTAGCTATGTATCCTTGGGGTGGACCGTATTCTAGGAATTATAAAGGATGCTTTTTAGCAAACTTTAAACCACTTAGAGGAAATTATTGGGCTGATGGCTATATATATACAGCGCCTGCAACAGAATACTTCCGTAATGATTATAATTTATATAATATGGCAGGTAATGTTTCGGAATGGACTGCAACAGCTTTTGATCCTATGTCAGATATTTTTTCTTCAGATCTAAATCCAGACTATACATATAATGCTAATGCTCAAGATCATCCCCACTTCAAAAAGAAAGTGATTAAAGGTGGATCTTGGAAAGATATAGGTGCGTTTTTACAGATTGGCGCAAGAGACTTTGAGTATCAAGATAGTAGTCGGTGTTATATTGGTTTCCGATGCGTGAAAAGTCATCCATATACACAAGGAACAGAGTTAGGAGAAGAGGGTGTAAGTGGTATTAAAAAGAAGAAGAAAAGAAAAAATAAAAGACAATCACGAATACAAAACTAATTAGTTAAGAATCAATTTTATTCAAACACTTTAGACTATAAATATTTTTATTAATTTTTTTAAACACAAAACAATATGGACTTTGCTAATTCAAAATTTTATAAATGGATAATGCCTTACTTGTATGGTTGGGGCGCGTCGTTAGTAATTTTAGGAGCCTTATTTAAGATTTTACATTTAAAATTTGCTAATGAGATGCTAATGATTGGTATGGGAACAGAGGCATTGATCTTTTTTATGTCAGCTTTTGAAAAAGCGCCAAAACAATATAATTGGGAACGTGCGTATCCTGGTATCTTAGATGTAGAAGATGCAGAGAGTGGCACTGTAATGCAGCAATTAGATAAAATGTTAGAGCATGCGGATGTCGATTCGAAGACAATTAAAAACCTAGGTGATGGTATGAAAAAACTTAGTCAATCTGCAAGTGGTTTAGGTGATGTTGCAGATGGCACCAAGAAGTATAATACTCAAATGTTAACAGCATCTCAAAGCTTAGAAAAAATTAATGATTTATATATGGAACAAATTAAATCTTCGGAAGAACAATTTATGGCAACAAAGAAGATGACGAGTAATTTAACATCATCATTAGACCACACACATAGATTACATGTAGAATTGTCATCATTATCTGAAAATTTAAATGCACTTAATAATGTTTATGGCAGTATGTTAAATGCTATGACAAACCAAAAGAAAAAGTAATATGGCAGGAAATCATATGAGTGAAATGAGCCCTCGTCAGAGGATGATTAACATGATGTATCTTGTGTTAACAGCTCTTTTAGCTTTAAATATATCTAAAGAGGTTTTGGATGCATTCCAACAAATGGATAATTCAATAGGGTATTCATACGATGAAAAAGTGTCTTTTAATAAAAAAGAATATGAGGCGTTTAAATTAAAAGCACTAAACAACCCTGAGAAATTAGGTTCATGGAATGAGATTGCTTTAGAAGTAAAACGAGAGAGTGCTAAATTAGTTGCAGTGATTGATTCCATAAGAAATAAACTTGTTGATTTAGCTGGTAAAGATGAAGATGGAAAGTTAATTTCAGTAGATGATAAAGAAATAACAATAGATGTTTTAATCAAGAAGGTTGAAGACGAGGGTTATGGTTATGGAAAAAAATTGAAACAAGCAAGAGATGACTATCGAGACTTTTTACTTTCCTTAGATTCTCTTGAGATTTATGAAGGCGGAGATAGTATAGCTAAAACTAACATTATGCATATATTTTCAAATCCAGACTTTGACTCAGATGGGCCAGAAGGTAAAGCTGAACCTAGAAGTTGGGAATACAAATATTATGGACATGTTCCTGTTGCAGCCTTGGCTTTTATGAATCAAATGAAATTAGATGTTGGAAATATGGAAGGTTCTGTTTTAGAATTACTACTAATGAAAACAGGGCAAAGTGCAATTACTGTAAACTCTCAAATAGGGGTTGTAACTGCCCCAAGGCAAAGTATTATGCTTGGGGATAGTTTTCAAGCTAAAGTATTTATTGCTGGTGTAGATACAAACCAGTTGCCTAAATTTAATTTATATGCTTATGATTCGAGTGGTGAAAGAATAGATTCTACAGTAGTTGACACTTTAGCGGTTGAAGGTAGTCAAGGGTTATTTTCTATACGACCTAAAAAAGCAGGAACATATTATCTTGGAGGAGATATTCTTGTTCAATCAGAAGAGGGTGAAAAAACATATCCATTTTTACATCAATATAGAGTGGATGAAGCTATGTCTGTTATATCTCCAGATAAAATGAACGTTTTATATACATCAGTTCCAAATCCTGTTTCTATTTCTGTTCCAGGATATAGCTCAGATGAATTAACATTACATTCGAATTTCAAAGATTGTAAAATCAAACGAATAAAGAATGGAACATATGAAATTCAAATTCCAGAACAAAGGGGAAAGAATAGGAAAAAAGAAGTGACTCTAAGTGTTAGAGCAAATAATAAAAGTGTAGGCAAACCTTTAGTTTTCAGAGTTAAAAATGTTCCAGATCCTATTCCAATGGTTGGGGGTGTTGCTGGTTATGGTGAGATGTCCAAAGCAGATTTAGCAAGCGCTTGGGGAATAGTTGCAAAGATGAAAGACTTTGACTTTGAAATGAGATATAAAGTATTATCTTATACGATGTCTTATCCAGGATCTGGTGGCCAACAAGACATGCAGGCAACAGGTGGTGAATGGTCAGCCAAAATAAAAAAAGAATTTGGAAGTATTAAAAGAGGGCAATCAGTGATATTCAGAGATATTAAAGTTCAAATTGCAGGTACAAAAAATAAACCTAGAACATTACCGGCAACAGTTACAGTAAAAATTAAATAGTATTATTATGAAAAATCAAATTTTGGTATTTATTATTTTGTTTATTTTCTCATCTAATTTATTCTCTCAAGAGAATAGATCTAATCGAGGCTGGGATGATACGAATCAAACCACGTATTATATGGGGGAAAAAGATAATTCGATAAATGAATTTAGATCTACCCCATATCCGAATTCGGAAACTAATAATCCGGATAATAATAATTGGAATGATGTAATAAGTCATAGAACAAAAGCTATTTGGGCTGACAATTCCACGATTGTCTCGGATGAAAAGACAGGTATGCATAATTTTATTCCATACACTTATGTTAGTGAAGATGATGTTTTGTGGGCTAAGAGAGTAAAAAAAGTTATAGATCTACAAATGCCTCAGAATCACCCTTTGTATTTCCCAATATCAGTTCGGTATGATGATTATTATAGCGATGGTGGTGGAGAATTACTAAATGAAGTATTAAATTCTATGGATGCAAGAAAGAATTTTTTTCAAATCTTAAAAGATGCAGCCACTACAATTAATCCACAAACTGGCAAAACAATTGTTTCCGTGTACAATTCATCTTTAACAAGAAAGTATTCGGATACAGAGGTGATTGGTGATAGAGCAATTAATCAAGCAGGAATATTTCAAAGAATGGAGGTTGTAAGAGATAGAGATGAATTTGGAGAGGTCGTAGATGAACGGGATGTAATTACAGAGTATGAGCCTATAGATATTGTCGGTTATTATATTGAAGAAGAAATATTCTTTGATAAAAGAAGAGCAAAGTTAGACTATAGATATGTTTCAATAACACCATTAGTAGTATCATCTACGGGAAGTGGTCTATACACTTCTACTGGTCGAAGTGTGAAAGAATTAGGAACTTTTTATTTTCCTGAGGTTCGACATTTGTTAGCAAATCATAAAGTTTTTCCTTTGGATGGTAATATTGCTCAAAGAATGTCATTTGATGAATTCTTTCATAGAAAAATGTTTGCGTCCAATATTATTAAGGAAACCAATATGTATGATAGGAATATCTCTGATTATCTCCCAGGCCGAACACTTGATCAGTTATTAGAGGGTGATCGTATTAAGGAACAAATTAGGCGATATGAAACAGATATGTGGAATTATTAAAATATAAAAAAAACCCCATTTGGGGTTTTTTTATATCCTTTTGTGAAGTTCGATTTCATTATTATAGGTCAAGGTATTGCTGGTACGTGTTTTGCTTTTGAGTTATTAAAACATAATAAAACTTTTATTATAGTAGATAATCCAATAAAGCAAAATTTATCTTCTAGAGTAGCGCTAGGCATATATAATCCACTAGTATTAAAATGGTTTACAAAAGCATGGAATGTCGAAAATCAATTAGAGTGTTTTTATGATTTCTATGCTAGAATAAATACCTTTTTTAATGATAGTTTTGTTTCAGATACAGGTGTATATAAATTATTGAAAACAGCATATGATCAAAATACATGGTTAAGTAAATCTTTTTCTTCTAAAAGATTTCAATATATGTCGAATAATTTGTTGTCTATTGATAACCCATCATTGAGGAATAATAATTTTTATGGCTTTGTTAAGTCTGCTGGCAGAGTTAATGTCAAAAAACTATTAGATTCTTTTCGAAATTATTGTTTAAAAAAAAGAATACTTATTGAAGAAAAATTTGATTATAATAAATTAATTATATCATCTAACTCAGTTTCTTTTAAGAATATTGTCGCGGATAAAATTATATTTTGCCAAGGTTATCAAGGCTTTGGTAATCCTTATTTTGACAATTTAAATTTTAAGCCTACAAAAGGAGAAATATTAAATATTTATAGTAAAGATCTAAGGCTTAAACATATTATTCATTCTAGATTTTTATTTACCCCTATAGGAAATAACCATTATGCAATTGGTGCGACTTATGATTGGGAGAATATTAATATAAAACCTAGTTCAGAAGCTAAAAAAAAATTAGTGTCTCAATTAGATTCTATTTTAAAAATACCATATACTATCACAAATCAAATAGCTGGTATTCGTCCTTCTACTGCTGATAGAAAACCATTGGTTGGGAGACATGAAAAATATAAGCAACTTTATATTCTCAATGGATTAGGGACGAGAGGTATATTATTAGCTCCGTATTTGTCAAAATGTTTAATAGAATATATATATAAAGATGTTCTTATTGATCATGAAATAAATATTAATCGATTCCATTAATATAATAAATAAAAAAAAGCCCCGAATAATCGAGGCTTTTCTTATTGTTTATCGAAAAGTCTTACTTAACGATATTCATGTTCTTAGTTGCTGTGAAACTATCAGTAGTC
>MDTG01197624.1_pt1 | contig 17943 bp, 15 predicted proteins | sample 811421 | NCBI WGS metagenome assembly MDTG01 (sample SAMN05326645, study PRJNA326480) | marine metagenome | isolation source: seawater | place: Pacific Ocean: South East | collected 2011 | reverse complement strand
TTAGCTATCTTTATTTCGTGTAGTTCAGAAGAATCTAATGTTACAGATATCGATTCTTTACCCTCAGAAGTAACTAAATCTGAACTAGAACCGCCAGAATCTATAAAATCCTATGAGTCTGTCCAAAAAGAAAACTCTATGCCTAAGGAAGTAATCAAATCTGAGTCAGAGCCATCAGAAAATACAAACCCTTATGGAACTGTTCAGAAAGAAAAAAAGGAAATGAATAGCATTGATGATGCTAAATCAAAAAAATCAGACGATGAGACAGGTTCTAATTTAGAAAATTCTATGATTGTGTTCGATTTTGGGAATGATTCGGGTAATTCTATAAGGGCTAATTATCGAGTAACTGAACAGTTAGCAAGATTATCTTATCCTATAGATGCAGTTGGGTATACAGAAGATGTATCTGGAAGTATATATATTGATGCTAAGGGTCAACCAACTTCTGATTCTTTGCTAACAATTGATCTTTCTAAACTGAAAAGTGATGAATCTCGTAGAGATAATTACTTAAGAGGCAATGCTTTAGAAACAGATAAATTTCCTAAAGCTTTTTTTCTAGTAAATGAACTTAAAAACCTAGATGTGAGTGATCTAACTAACTTAAATTCTAATGATATAGAATTTCAAATGGTAGGGGATTTAACAATACATGGAGTAACTAAATCTAAAACTTGGAACGTTGCAGCAAAATCAGAATTAGGTTCAATTAAAGGTAATGCCTCCATTTCCTTTCCTTTTAGTGATTTTGATATGGATATCCCAAATCTTTTTTTCATAATTAGTGTAGAAGATAAGATAACATTAGAACTAGATTTTGATGTAAGCATTTCCTTAAATCCATATTTAGATATTAACACTTTGGTTCCCACAACTACTCCAGAATCTTCGAAAAAACCTACTCAGCAGTACCAAGGATATTGATAAAAAATATTGATTATATCTTGTAATTAATATGCTTGACTTAATTAGAACACTTGTTCTAAAATGAACATATGTTCTAATTAAGGAGTTGTTATGACTACAAGATTTTCAAATAGTATTTTACATAAAACAGAAGAAGTTGGTTTAGTAGATAATAATCTGATTCGATCTATAGCTACAAATATAATAAATCATGATAAGTGTGAATATAATATAGGGGTTGAATGTTTTTATTGTTGGCATGAAGTCATGAATGACTTAAGAATATGGGCTCTTGTTAAAAATAAAAATGAAAAATCTGTTTCAGCTGTTTTTAGTGATTCAATAATCGAATGCCTTTATCCTGGCGTTCTCAAAATGATAAATAAGATAAATGAATTTAAGAACTTTAATTTTCTTTTCTCTAAAAATCATAATGAGGTTTATTACAATGATTCAAAATATTTATTTTCTAATGGCGAAACAGTAAATTCAAATTTTTTGATGGTAGAAAATATAGAATTTCAAGATCATAAATCTAGTGAAATTAATTCATTAGTAAAACTTAATATTAAGAAAAACAAGTATTCTCAAGATTATTTCTACATATCAGAGAATTGTAACCATATTTAAGGAGCAAAAAATGACAATGATTGATGATAAAGGTTTTTCGTCCAAAGATTTATTTTTTGACGAAGGCTGCGAATATGCAAACAGTTGCTTAAGTTGCCCCTTAGCCCTTTGTAAGTATGATGATCCGATACTTGATAATTCTAAGTCAAAAACAAATAGAAATGCACTCATTTTTAGTATGAAAAAAACTAGTATTAGCAATAAAGAGATAGCAGAAAAACTAAAAATTTCTACTAGAACGGTTCATAGGGTCCTTACCCAAGAAAATAATTCTGATCAAAAATTTGTTCTTGAATTAAAAAATCAAACCTTAATAAAAAAATCTCAGCTTGTCTCCATGAGAAACTGAGATTTTATATACTACCTCCCAACATAAAGTGTCTTAAATTTTCTTAGGGCATTTTATGGTTAAGTAATAGTGCTAATTACCTACAAGTAGCATAGACCTTTCAGCAATATTTACCCCTCTATCTGCTATTCTTTCAAGGTTATGGGCTACCCATAGCAAATATGTCGCTCTTTCTATTTCGTTAGGTTTATTTTTCATAAGTTCAATTAATCTTCCTCGCACCTCTGAATTTAAGTTATCTATTACGTCATCTTTAGCTCGAATGCTATTGAACCTAGCTTTTACTTCTTTCGGATTTTTAATTAGGAAAGTTTCGGTACTCATTCTTAGTATTTCTACAGTGTGTATGCTCATTTGAGGAATAATTACTAGATCCGTTGGCAATGGTCTAACTCCCATTTTTATTGTAAGCACAGCTATACCTTCTGCATAATCTCCGATTCTCTCTAATTCTTCTATTACATACATACATGAAACGATTTCTCTTAAGTCAGATGCTAAAGGAGCTTGTCTCCTTAAGATTCCCATACATAATTCTTCAAGGTCGTCACACATCTTATCTATGACATCATCTCCTTTGATGACATCTTTTGCTAATTCTATATCTTGTTCAAGTAAAGAATTTATTGATTTTTCTATTGAAGACTCAACAGTAGAAGCCATAATTTTAATTTCTGTTTCTAGCCTTTCTAGTTCCTGATCAAACTCTACTCTTGCCACTATCCTATCCTTCCTGTAACGTAATCTTCTGTTCTTTTATCCTTTGGATTTCCGAATACTGAGTCATTTGTCCCATATTCTATTAATTCGCCTATTCTTTCTTCTCCAGCCATCATAACCGCTGCATAATCACAAATTCTAGTTGCCTGTTGCATATTATGAGTAACAATAATGATCGTCACATTTTTTGATAATTCTTTGACCAAATCTTCTAGTTTTGATGTTGATACAGGATCAAGAGCTGAGGCTGGTTCATCCATCAAAATTATATCCGGATTTACTGCTAGAGCCCTAGCTATACATAGCCTTTGTTGTTGTCCACCTGAAAGATCTAGTCCATTATCTTGGAGGCGGTCCTTAACTTCATCCCATAAAGCTGCTTGTTTTAATGATGATTCAACAATTCCTTCTATTTCATTGGATGGGAATCCATTGATTTTGGGGCCAAATGCAACATTTTCAAAAATTGTTTTTGGAAATGGATTTGGCTTTTGAAAAACCATTCCAATTTTAAATCTAATATCAGTTGGATCTGCTTGATCAGAGTAAAGAGACACATCATTATAATGAACAATTCCCTCAACCCTAGCTGATGGAATTAAGTCATTCATTCTATTGAAACATCTTATTAAAGTACTTTTGCCACAGCCAGATGGACCAATTAAAGCAACTATTTTATTTCTTGGGATACTAAAAGTAACCTTATCTACTGCTTTAGTATTTCCATAAAAAACACTTAAATCTTCAGTTTTCAAAATAGCATCTTTTGAATCTATTCTATCTATAAAACTCTTATCCATTATTTTAGTCTTAGCTCGATTTGTTTACTTAATTTATTATTGAGATTTAGTAGCATTCACCAGATTACAACCACCTTCACTTCTTCTTATATATCCTAACATATGATAATTTAGAATTGTTAAGCAGATATTAATAAAATTAGTAATGAACTTAAATCAATTATGGACGATATCTATAATCTTTCAAAATCAGAATTGACTAACCTTCTTGATCATAATGGATTTCCATCATACAGAGCAGGTCAAATTTGGAGATATCTTTATAAAAACTATGTAATTAATTTTGAAGAAATGAATAATATTTCTAAAGAATTAATAAATTTTCTTTCTGAAAAATTTTATATAGGTAATCTGAAAGAAGTAAATAAAATAATATCGAAAGATAAATCTACTTATAAAAGTTTATTAAGATTAAGCGATGGAAATGTAGTAGAGTCTGTATTGATGAATTATCCTTCAGATGATCATAGACGACCAAGAAAAACTATATGTATTTCTAGTCAAGTTGGATGTGCCCTTGGGTGTACATTTTGTGCTACGGGCCAACAGGGATTTACAAGAAATTTATCTTCAGGTGAAATTATTTCACAAATAATTCATTTTATAAGGCTCGAGAAAGACAATTACTTTGATTCAATACTTGAGAATCCTGATAAATCTTATAAGGGTATAAAAAATATTGTATTCATGGGAATGGGTGAGCCTCTTGCTAATTATGAAAATACAATTAATTCTATTAAAAAATTAAATAGTAATTTAGGATTAAACTTTGGAGCAAGAAATATAACAGTTTCAACAGTTGGATTAGTTCCTCAAATATTAAAGTTAGCTCAAGAAAATATACAAATTAATCTAGCTGTCTCAATTCATGCACCTGACAATAAAACTAGATCTGAAACAGTTCCAATTAATAAAAGGTACCCAATTGAAGAACTAATTAAGTCCTGTAATGAATACATAAGAATTACCAATAGAAAGATATTTTTTGAATATGTGATGCTAGATGGTCAAAATGATACTTTAGATCATGCAAAAAATTTGGGTAAATTGTTATCTGGCATGTTATGTCATGTTAATTTGATCCCTGTAAATCCAACAAATGACTCAGAATATCAAAGATCAAGAAGAGAAACGATAAAAGCCTTCCAGTCAAAGTTAGGTGAATATAATGTTCCTTCTACAGTTAGGATGGAAAAAGGAATAGAAGTAAGCGCAGGATGTGGACAATTAGCTAAGTCAAACTTCTACTAGTCTGAAACTGCTTCCGCTAAAACTTCAACTAAATATTTTGGAGTTTTACTAGATAAATCCTTAATTTGATCATGACAAGATATTCCGGTTACAATAATTTCCTGATTTTCTTCAGAATTTTCTATAGCTGGTAAAAGTCTATCATTAGCCATAGTTTTTGATATTTCATAGTGTTCTTTCTCCATTCCAAAGGATCCAGCCATCCCACAACAACCAGCATCAATAAGTTTAGCTTTAAATTTTTCAGGTAAATTTAGAGAACCTAATGAATTGTTTGTACCATTTAACGCTCTTTCATGGCAATGTACAAAAAGTAATAAATCTTTGTTTGTTTCATTCCATTTAATTTGCTGCTTTCCATCATTTTGAATTTGCATAATAAGGTCTTGAATTGTGAAAGTATTATCAGAAATTTTTTGAGCTTTTTCTCGTTGGTCAGCTAAATCAGGAAGTTCATCTTGAATAGCTGAAACGCAGCTTGCTTCAATTCCAACAATTTTTATACCGGCTTCAACATAACTCGATAAAAGATTAGTATTGTAATCAACATACTTTTTTGCTTCTTCTAATAATCCTTTGGATATTAAGGTTCTTCCACAACATTTTCTATCAGTAATTTCTACTTCATAACCTGCTGATTCTAATATTTTTACTGCAGATTTACCTACTTCAGGATGAATATAATTTATGTGTGTGTCATGAAAAAAAACAATTTTTCCTCGAGATCCAGTTGTATTTATTTTTCTTTTCTTGAACCAAGATTCAAAAGTATATGAGCTTATTTTTGGCATATTTCTTTTTCTGTCGATTCCAATAACTTTTTCTGTTATAAGCTTTGAAAAAGGTAATTTATTCGCCAAATTATAAAATAATGCTTGAGGACCTGATATTAATTTATATAATTTAGGCACTCCACCAACTAATCTAGATCTTAGAGGAACTCTGTTTTTTTTGTAATAATTATTAAGAAATTCATACTTAATTTTAGCCATATCAACGTTAGCGGGACATTCAGATTTGCATGATTTACACTCTATACATAAGTCTAAAACTTCTAACATTTTTTTATCTGTCATAAAGTCTTCATTTAATGATCCGGATAAAACTCCTCTTAATGCATTGGCTCTTCCTCTTGTTGAATGAACTTCTTCCCTTGTCGCCATATAAGATGGACACATAGCTCCAGCATTAAGTTTTCTACAAGCACCCACTCCAATACATTTTTCTACAGCTCCTTCGAATCCGCCTTCAACAGAGAAATCTAAAACAGTATCAATTTTTTTTAGTTTGTACGCTGTTCCATATCTAAGATTATCGCCCATTTTTGGAGTATCGAAAATTTTCCCTGGATTCATTATTGTTGTAGGGTCGAAAGCACCTTTCAGCTCTCTAAATGAGTCTATTATTTTAGGTCCATACATTTTTTCTGACCAAACACCTCTTACAATTCCATCACCATGTTCTCCGCTCAATGAACCATCAAATTCCTTTACTAAATCAGAAATTTCATCAGAAATTTTTATCATTCTGTCAATTCCATCTTGATTTTTTAAATTAATAGTTGGTCTTATATGAAGGCAACCTTCAGATGCATGCCCATAATATCCAGCTTCAGTACCATTATTACGAACGATCTCATCAAATCTTTTTACATATTCAGGTAATTTTTCAGGGGAAACAGCTGTATCTTCAACAAAGGGAATAGGTTTTTTGTCACCAGGAATATTCATCATTAAACCTAAACCAGCTTGCCTCATAGCCCATACTTGAGATATTTTTGCAGGATCAAAAAGAGTTGTTATGGCATATGATAGATTTAATCTTCTCATTTTTTCTGATAATTTTTTAATTTTGCTTCTTACTTCGTTATCAGTTTCACCATTCATTTCAACCACTAAAATATCTGTTGGTTCTCCTTGCAAGAAATCTAAGTTTCTAGAAAATCCTAGAGATTGCTTTGCTTGAGTTATAATCATCTTACCTATATGCTCAACAGCAGCTGGACCTTCTTCAAGAGTTGCTACAGTAGCTTCCATAGATTCTATAAGGTCAGTGAAGTGTAATATTGCTAATCCAACATATTTGGGTAGAGGTTCTAAATTTAGCTTTGCCTTTGTTACAGCAGCTAGAGTACCTTCTGATCCAACCATGATATTTACCAAGTTTAATTTATTGGAATTAGGATGAACTAAATCTAAGTTATAACCACCAACTCTTCTGTTGACCTTTGAGTATTTAGCATTTATTTCATCATAATATTTTGATGACATACTCATTACATCTCTATAAATTTTACCCTCTAAATTATCTAATGATATTTTATCCTCTAAGCGCTTTCCTGATAATTCTTCAAAGTAAGCTTTAGAACTGTCAGATAGAATCACTTCCATTTCTCTTACCTGGTCAACAGTTTTCCCATAAATTACAGAATGAGAGCCACATGAATTATTTCCCATGGCACCACCAACATTTGCACGAGATTTGGTGGAAGGGTCAGGCGTAAAATGTAAATTTGTATTTTTTAGCCTTTGATTTAAGTTATCAATAGTTATACCAGGTTCAGTTATAACGTATTTTTCTTCTGGATTAATTTCCAATACATTGTGCATATATTTGGAAAAATCAATTATAACAGCGGAATTAACAGTTTGTCCGGATAAGCTTGTTCCTCCACCTCTAGGAAGTATAGCAGTATTATTTCTATTACAGATATCAATTATTGCAGAAACATCATCAGGAGTTTTTGGAAGGGTAACTCCAATAGGAGTCATGCTGTAAATAGAGCCATCAGTAGAATACATTTGTCTGTATACATCATCGAATTTAACTTCACCTTGTATACTTTTTTTGATCTCATTTTCTAAATGAGCATTGATTTCATTGCTAGATTTTTTATTAGCTAAAGTCATCAACTTTCAAGTCTTTAGTTTATTGAATCGATTGTATAAATTTGCTCTCCACCAGGTGTTGAAACAGTGACTTCATCACCTATTCTTCTTCCAAGTATTGCAGATCCAACAGGAGAAACACTAGAAATTTTGCCAAGCAAAGGATTTGCCTCATTTGCTTCAACTAATTGATAATCGTAATTATTTTGATTTTGGTGATTTTTTACACTTACCTTAGAACCTATAACAATCCGGTCACCACCAGATGTATTATCAATGATGTTGGCAACTTTTAAAATAGCTTCAATCTCAAAAATTTTAGAGTTTACCATTTCTATTTTTTCTCTGGCTGCATCTAATGGTGCATTTTCTCTTATGTCACCGTCAGCTGCGGCTCTTCTGACTTCGTCAGCTAATTGAGGTCTTTCTGACTTATAGTCTTTAAGTTGTTTCAAGTAGTCTTTGTATCCAGCCTCTGTAAGATTTATTTGCTCAACCTTAGTGTCCTCAAGTTTTTTAGTTATTTTACCCACATTAGATTTTTTCATTCTCAAGTGAGAAGCCAAATTAGAATCAGTTAATTCAGAGGTTCTCAAAAATGCTAGGAATTTCTTTATGTGAGCTACTTTTTGTGGGCTTGTGGTAGTACTTGATCTTTTAGCGAATTCATCAGAATAAAGTCCAATTTCTGAAGGTGTAATTGTTTCAACAACTCTTTCTGCCCCTAACCATCTAACCATTCTTCCGATTTCTTGTTGAGCAGTATTATTTAATTTTCTAGATGAGCTCTGAACGTAGTACTGAAAGGCAGCTGATAAATTATCTATTTCGGACTTGATATCATTTTCTTCGACTTTAGTTTCTTTAGACAATTCAAAACTCCCCAGTAAAATTCGTATTTATTCATTTTAAATCAATTTTTAGTAAAAAGCTTTCTTAAATGCATGTTTTTATGAAGAAACAATTTTATTATTGAATATTTTTGATAATATTAAATAATTGAAAATAAAAGATATTATCGAAGAATAAGAATTAATAAAAATGCCAAAAAGAACTTATCAACCAAAAAATAGAAGAAGAGCTAGAGTACATGGATTTAGATCCAGAATGAGATCTGCTAGCGGAAGAAGAGTTTTGGCTAGAAGACGAAATAAGGGTCGAGAAAGACTTACTGTTTAAATCGATTTGGAATTTAAGAGTTTAAACAAAAAATCAGAATTTATTGAATTAAAAAAATTTGGTAAAAGAATTAATCATAGATTTGTTTCAATAACCTTTGTTGAGAAGCAAAAAGAAGATTTTAAACTAGGATTTCAGATAAGTAAAAAATCAGGGAATGCTGTTTTTAGAAATAAAATAAAAAGACAGATAAGAAATATGATTAAAGACGTTTGTTGTAAGTACAAAGAAAATCCTTCAAACAATGGTTTATGGATTTCAGTTTACGTAAACCCTGCGATAGAAAAATTCGATTATTCTGAATATAAATCTTTTTTAGAAAAAAAATTTGATTTATAGGAAAAATTAACTTGCAAAAAATAAGATTTTTTTCTCACAAGATTGATATGCTTCTGAAAAATTTAGCAATTTTATTGTTGTCTTTTTATAAATTTGCAATTTCACCATATATTTTAAGCCAATGTTGTTATGCAATATCTTGTTCTGATTACTCAAAAATAATAATAAAAGAAAAAGGAATAATATTAGGATTGCTTTTATCTTTTTTGAGGTTGTTGAAATGTACCTTAATGCCAATAAAAAACAATTTACATATAAATAATAGATTTAGATTATTTATATTCCCAATACTTCTTTTTGTTTTTATTTCTTGTACAAATTTTGAACATCAAGGTGGATGGTCAAATGTAGTGTTAGATCCTGATAATGAAAGTTTTTTTGTTTCTTCGAATGAAGGAAAAGTTTTTAATATTGTTACAAACGATGGTATCCCGAGAATAAATTGGTCTTATCCAGATGAAGGCAAAGGTACTTCTTATACTGATCCTGTTTTATATAAGGATTCTGTTATAAGCGCTAAATTTGATTGTAGGGGGAAAAATTGTGAAGGTGAAGTTTTTGAGATCAGAAAATCTGATGGACAGATTATTTGGGTAAAAAATATTCCTTCTAAAATAAATCCCAGAATAGAAATCTATAACGATATCTTGATTTTTTCTAGTCTTGATAAGCAAAATAATGTTGAAGACCCTAAGTCTAGTCAAATTTATTTAATTTCACTTAAAAATGATTCAAATAAAGGAGAAGTTATAGGTAAAATTCCAGTTTTAGGAGAGATTTGGAGTGGAGTTTATTTATACGATGGAAAAATTTTTGTAGCTACTATGGAAGGTTCACTTTATATATATGATGCTACAAAACTTGAAGATTTTTCTAATAATTCTCTTGATCAAATTTCAATTGATGCCATAGATTTCCCTCATGCAATAAATTCTCAATTATTCTTTCATGAAAATAGAATTATGTTTTCAGATGTTTCTGGAAAGTTTTACTCAGCTTCAATTGACGATGCCAAAACTTTTGTTGATATAGATTTAGGAAACTGGATGATAGCTAAGCCTGTTTTTCATAATTCACTAATCTATACATTTACTCTTAATGGAGACATTATTACTATTCAACCTGAAAATTTTGAAATCGTAGAAACTATTAATACGGATAAGATAGTTGTGGGAGATCCTAAGGTTTTAGAAATAGATGGTGACGAATATATTTTATTACCTACTGAAAAAGAAGGTATTGAGATAATTAATAATAGTGAATTTGATAAAGGGAACAGCTCTGGGAGATATTCTACTGAAAAAAAACTATATAGTTCGCCTCTAATATTTGAAAATAATTTGATAATTCATACTCAAGAAAGTGAACTTTTATTTTTTAAGGTCAAAAGTAGAGACCTTTATTATTGCCTAGATTTGAATGAAGAAAAGATTTGTGACTAGAGAAAATTATGAATATTTTTAGTTTATTTTGGAATAATGTGATTATGAAGCCTATGATAAATAGTCTTTCTCTTCTCTACGATTTACTTGGTAATAATTTAGGGCTTTCGATAATAAGTTTTACTGTGGTTGTTAGATTTATTCTAATTCCTCTAACAATTAGGCAAACAAAACAAATGAAAAGAATGCAAGATTTACAACCTCAACTTCAAGCATTACAAAAAAAATATAAAAATAAAACTGCACAAACAAGGCAAAAATTACAACAAGAAACAATGGCTCTTTACAAAGAAGCAGGAGTTAACCCTATAGGTTGTTTAGGTCCACTTATAATTCAAATGCCTATTTGGATAGGTTTATATAGGGCTATTTTAAAGAGTGCTCCATCATCGCCAGAAGGATTTGTTGATCTTTCAAAATATTTTTATTCTTGGAATTCTTCAATATCTAAAGTGCCATTTGATAGTAATTTTATTGGTATTGACTTAGTAGATTTTGTACAATTTGCTCCAACACCATGGCAATTTGCTCTTCCTCTAATAGTCGGATTATCAATGTTTATACAACAAAAATTTACAACATCTCCATCTACAGATCCAAGGCAACAACAAACTCAACAAATGATGCTTTGGATGATGCCAATTATGTTTGCAGTTTTTACATGGCAATTTCCAGCAGGTTTAGCTGTATATATCTTTTTCTCAAACATTATGGGTATAGCAATACAATATTTTGTTGGAGGCAAGCAACCTTTAATGCTATTTGGTAGGTTATATTTTGGGACTAAAGAATCAAGAGAAATTTACATAGAAAAATTAAATGCTCAAAAGGAAACAAAACAAAATCAATTGAAAGAAAATAATAACAAGGAGGAAAGTAATGAATCCAAGGATATTCAGAGGGAAAACAGTGGAAGAAGCAACAGAAGAAGCTCTAAAAACCCTAAAAAAAGATCTAGAAAATCTAGAAATTAAAATACTAGATACTGGAAGAAATGGGATATTGGGACTTGGTGGTCATCCAGCTGAAATTGAGGTTTATATTATAGGAGAACCTATAGATAATATAGTTGATGAAAGTGAAGAACAGTTAGAAATTACACCAAAGAAAAAACCTGTAAGAAAAAAAACTGTGAGAAAAAAATCTCCTTCTTCAAGTAAACCTAAACCAGTAAGAAAATCACGACCTAAGGTTAATAATGAGGGAAAAAATTATCCAACTGAAAAAGACCCTGAACTAGAAGAAGCAGTTGGCAAAATACTTAGTAATTTAATTAAGTCTACTAACTTAGAAGCTGATGTTTATGTTAGAGATGATATGGAAGAAGGTTCTATAGTTTTTGAACTAGAAGGTAAAGATTCTGGATTGCTTATAGGAAGAAGAGGGGAAACACTTTCTTCATTGGAATATCTTGTGAGATTGATCGCAAGTAAAAATTTAGATAAAAGAGCTAATATAATGATTGATGTGGAAGACTACAAGCTAAGAAGAAAAGAAAAATTAGCTTCTATTGCTAAAAAAACAGCTGAGAAAGTCTCCAAGACAGGTAAAAGAATTAGTTTAGAGCCAATGTCAGCATCAGATAGAAGAATAATTCATATGACTTTAGCTGAGAACTCAGATGTTATTACACAAAGTAGAGGCGAAGGCATGCAAAGAAAAGTTGTAATTAATCCACTTGATGAATAGGTATGGTTAGTTCGATAGTTATTGGTAATGCCTCAATAGATGTTATTGAAGGATTCCAAGATCAACCAGGTGGAGCAGTTACATATGTATCTAATGCTCTGATAAAGTTAGATCATAAAGTTAGGTCTATATCTTCTTTTGGTAGTGATTATCCTAAAAATGTTTTTGATTCAAAAATAAAAAGTGATTTTAGGGACTCTAAAGAGACAACAAAATTTAAGGTAAGTTATAAAAACTCAATCAGGCAAATGAATGTTTTGAGTAAAGGCGAAAAGCTAAGTTTAGGATCTCTTAAGATATCTAAAATCTCTGAAGATATGATTTTTTTTGTTCCTATACTCGATGAATTGGAAGTTTCAGATTCTAAATATATTTTGGAAAAAAACAAAAAACTTTTTTCTGTTTCCATACCACAAGGTTGGATGAGAAATCTAAATAATACAAAAGTTATTAATGATTTTATAATCCTTCAGAATTTACCTGTTTTTGATCTAATGTTTTTTTCTAATGAAGAGATAATTTCCGCTAATATTACTAAATCTGAACTGTTGAATTTTGCTAAAATATTAGTCATAACAAATGGTGATAAAGGTTCTACAATTTTTACTCCTAGGACTACAATAAACATTTCATCTTATAAATCTCAAGTAGTGGATTCTATAGGAGCTGGAGATATTTATGCTGCAGTATTTGCAAATATTTATTACAAGACTAAAAATCTAGAAAAAGCCGGTGATACTGCTTCTAAAATTTCATCTAAAAGCACTGAATCAATAGGTCTAAATTCTATCAAGAAAATTTTATAAATTAATTTCAGACACTAAAATTAAGGTTATAAGATATATTAAAACCGAAGATATTAAATATCTATCCATAATGACATCTTCAGGAGACTCACCTAAATTACTTTGTGAGGATAATTGATAGTATCTATAAATACCAAAACTAAATATAAAAAAAGAAATAAAGAAATAAAAGTTTCTTTCATCACTTAATGTTTCAGAAATACAATAAACCAGATAAACAAAAATATTTATAAATAATGAAAGTTTTATAATTTTTGGCATGAATCCTAGAGAATAAAAAATTGAAACTTTAGGATATCTGACATCTAGATTTTTTTTAGACTCAGCAAATCTTTTGATTAATATTATGAATAAAGATGCAAAAAAAGTTAGTATATATAGCCATATAGACACTTCGAACTCTATTGAATATGTTCCTGCAAGCATTCTTAGAATATAAAAAAAACATATGCATAAAATATCTATGATTGGAATTTTCTTAAATATTCTTGAGTATCCAAGACTTAGTAGAAAATAAGAAATAATTAAATACGTTATATTTATACCTACCGCATAAGAACAAATAATACTAATCATTATTAGGGCAAATATAAAAAGAATCATTTCTGTAATACTTATCTTTTTACTAACTATCGGACGATTTTTCTTAAGAGGATGATTTTTATCGTATTCTTTATCCATAAAATCATTAATCTGATATCCAATTATTGAAATTGCGGTAAATGACAAAAATGTTAGCATCATATTTGATAAGAGTAATAAATTTTTTTCTGGGCTAAGTAATATCCATTTTTCTATGGTAAAAAAATAAGGAACAAAAATTATGAAATTTTTTAAAACCTGTTTAGGTCTTGATGATGTTAGAAATTTTTTCATATTGATTCAATTCATTATATTTTATATAGGCAAAATATATTTCACCCTTTGACTTAAAAATCTTAAAAAGATAATAGAAATCTACTTTATAAATTTATATGAAAGTGCAAATATTTAATTACTTCCATTATAAACAGCAAAGAATATTTAATGGCCATTGAATCTCCAAAGGAAGAATGCGGCGTTTTTGGGATATATGATCCCAATGAATCTGTAGCAGAATCTATCTACATAGGTCTTTTTGCACTACAGCACAGAGGTCAAGAAAGTGCTGGAATTGCTACCTCAGATCATACCGAAATTTTTACAAAAAAAGACACAGGTCTTATTGCAAATGTTTTTAACGATTTTGATGTAAACGAATTACTTGGAGGGATAGGAATTGGTCACACTCGCTATTCAACAACAGGAAGCGATCTAAAGCAAAATGCACAACCCCTCTTAGTTGAAGGTATTAATGGTCAAATTGCTTTAGGGCATAATGGAAATATAGTTAATGTTGATGAATTAAAAGATAAGTATTTATCTGAATTTCAAATTAACTATAAAACTACATCAGATTCTGAGGCAATAGCCTACATGTATGCTAATGCTATAGGTAAAAATTGGTTTGAGAGATCTAATTATTGTATGAGATACATCAAAGGAGCTTTTTCTCTCCTTATGATGACTAAAGATGAGCTTATAGGCGTAAGAGATCCTTTGGGTATTAGACCTTTATGCTTAGGAAAGAAAAATGATTCTTGGGTTTTATCTTCCGAATCTTCAGCTTTGTCACATATAGGAGCAGAGTTTGTAAGAGAAATTGATAATGGTGAAACTATAGTTATAAATAAAAATGGAATTGAATCTTCCAAATATAGCTCAAGTTCAAAAGACCACAAAATGTGTATTTTTGAACAAATTTATTTTTCAAGACCTGATTCAGTAATTGATGGGCAACTAACATATGAATCTAGAATGAAGATGGGTATGAGTTTAGCTAAAGAGCATGCTGTAGACGCTGATATAGTAGTTGGTGTTCCGGATTCAGCGATACCTGCAGCAATAGGATATTCAAATGAAAGTAAAATTCCTTATACAGAGGGATTAATTAGAAATAGATATGTTGGTAGAACTTTTATTTCACCAAATCAAAAATTAAGAGAGCTTGGAGTTAAAACTAAGTTTAATGTTCTTAATGAAATTGTAAGAGATAAAAAAATTATATTGATTGATGATTCTATTGTTAGAGGAACTACTACTTCCAGGGTAATAGAGATGATTAAAGAAGCTGGTGCTAAAGAAGTTCATATGAGAGTTTCATCACCTCCTATAACTTCTCCTTGTTTCTTTGGTGTTGATATGGCTACTACTTCGGAGTTGATAGCTAATCAATATAATATTGAAGAGATCAGGAAGATTATTGGAGCTGACTCTTTAGGATTTTTAAGTATAGATGCTTTACAAAAATCAGTTAATTCTAAAAAAAACAATTATTGTAGGGCTTGTTTTACTGGGGACTATCCCATGCCAGTACAATTAGATTTTGATAAATTTCATTTAGAAAAAATTAAACAAAAGTAAGTATTATGACAAATAATTATAAAAAATCTGGAGTAGATTTAGCCAAATCTGACCATATTAAAGACAAACTAATAAAATCAATAATTAGTACCCATAATAAAAATGTTATTAGTAATTCAGATGGGTTTGGAGGTTTGTTTTCCGGACAGAGTTTGGATAAAAATTCAGTTATAGTGTCAACAACTGATTCTGTTGGAACAAAGGTAAAAGTTTCTGCAAAGTTAGGTTTGCACAAAAATCTTGGAATAGATATTGTAAATCATTGTATAAATGATCTGATTCCTCAAGGAGCTAAGCCATTATTTTTTTTAGATTATTTGGCTTTTGCGAGTTTGAATGAAAAAATTGTTTTAGATGTAGTAGAAGGAATTTCTGAAGCATGCTCCAAAGTAAATTGTGCTGTAATTGGAGGAGAAACAGCCACCTTGCCTGGAGTATACAATGAAGGTGATTATGATGTAGTTGGATTTATGGTTGGCTCTGTAACCAAAGCTAATTTAAAGACTAAAGACAATGTTAAGGAAGGGTTCAAGCTAGTTGCACTTCCTTCAAGTGGGCTTCATACTAATGGATTTTCTTTGGTAAGATCTATATTTGATATTGATAACAATGTTAAGAATCTATCTTTAAGAGTACCAAATGAAGATAAAAATTTAGGAGAATTATTAGCTGAACCCCATAGAGAGTATTTGACAACAATAACACCTTTTTTTGAAGATATAAAAGCTATATCTCATATAACAGGTGGAGGATTATACAAAAACTTGCCGCGAGTTTTTAATAGCAATCTCCAGGCTAGAATTTATAAAAAATCATGGGAAATATCTAATCTTTTTAAGTTTATCCATCAGAAAGGTAATATAGACGAAAAAGAAATGTTTGATGTTTTTAATATGGGAGTTGGATTAGTTATGATTGTAGATTCAAATAAATCCGAAGATATATTAGAAAAATGTCCTGAAGCTTGGTTATTAGGAGAAATTGTTTCAAAAACTTCTAATCAGGAAAGTGTCGTTATAGAGTAATCAGGAGTTGATATGAGAGCTTTAGTTAGTGTTTATGATAAATCTGGACTGGATAAAATATGTAAGATATTAATTTCTTTGAATTTTCAAATATTTTCTACAGGAGGAACTTTAGAGTACTTAAAAAAATCAGATATAAAAGTAAAATCAATTTCTGAGATTACTAATTTCAAAGAAATTTTAGGTGGTAGAGTGAAAACATTGCACCCTAAAATTCATGGCGGAATTTTGGCAGATTTATCAAAATCAGACCATCTAAAAGATTTAGAAAATAATAATATTGAAGTATTCGACATAATAATCAATAATTTATATCCTTTTGAAGAAGTCTTAAATGATCCTGATTCTACTGATGAAAAAATAATAGAAAATATTGATATTGGCGGTCCTACAATGTTAAGGGCTGCTGCAAAAAATTTTAAAAGAGTTTCTGTGCTTATTGATCCAAATGATTACGATTGGTTTTCAGAAAAATTATTATCAGATGAATTGACTATTGATGATAGAAAAAAACTTGCATTTAAGGTGTTTGATAGAACTGCTAATTACGACTTGAATATTTCAAAATACTTAAGCATTTCTGAAAAAAATAAAAATTTTCCTGACAAAATAAATATAACTCTAAATAAGATATCGGACTTGAGGTATGGAGAAAATCCTCATCAAAAATCAGCAATTTATTCAGAGCAAAATTTAGGAATTGCTAATTCAACATTATTACATGGTAAAGAAATGTCTTATTTGAATTTTCTTGATGCTGATGCTGCTTTTTCGTCCGCTAATTCATTTTCTGATCATACTGTTAGTATAGTAAAGCATACAAACACCTGTGGTTTATCTAGTACTGACAATCAACTTGAATCATATGAAAATGCACTTAGAGGAGACCCTGTTTCAGCCTTTGGAGGAATAGTTGGCTTTAATACCGAAGTCCAGTCCAAAACTGCAATTGAAATTTCTAAAACATTTTATGATGTAATTATTGCTCCATCTTTTTCTGAGGATGCATTTAAGATATTAAGTAAGAAAAAAAATATTAGATTGTTATCATCAAATTTTTTGCATCAAAATTATGAATATAGAACAATTAATGGAGGTTTACTATATCAAGAAAAAGATAACCAATCTCCAAGGATTGAAGATTGGGATTTTGTGACAAATTCTAAGCCTGATAAAAATTCTTTTGATGAATTACTCTTTGCGTGGAATACCACAAAATTTATTAAGTCTAATGCTATTGTAATAACTGAAGGTAAATCTATTTTGGGTATTGGATCAGGTCAACCAAATAGAATAAATAGTGTCAATTTAGCATTATCTAGAGCAGGTAAATTGCTAACAAATAATTCTATATTAGCTTCTGATGCGTTTTTCCCTTTCCCAGATAGTATAGATATTGCTGCTGAAAATAATATTAAGACTATTTTACAACCAGGTGGTTCCCTTAAGGATAATGAAGTTATAGAGAGGG
>MDTG01382684.1_pt1 | contig 17945 bp, 18 predicted proteins | sample 811421 | NCBI WGS metagenome assembly MDTG01 (sample SAMN05326645, study PRJNA326480) | marine metagenome | isolation source: seawater | place: Pacific Ocean: South East | collected 2011 | reverse complement strand
TTAAATTAGGTCCATTTATAACAAGGATTTTTTGAGTCATTTTGATATAATAAAAATCAAAAATATCTCAATTATGGCAAAAATACAATTAAATGGGAAAAAAATAAGCATCAATACTAATTTCAGCGTTAGAGATCTTATTAAAAAATATAAACTAAAGGAAAAAAAGATAGCAATAGAGCTTAATGGAGTAATTTTACCTAAGCAAAAATATATAAAAAAGAAGTTAAAAAATAATGATAAAATTGAAATTGTACAGTTTATAGGTGGTGGGTAAATGAAAAAGGATTATCTAAAAATTGACAATCAGATTTTAAAGTCACGTTTAATAGTAGGTACTGGAAAATATAAAAACTTTAAGCAAACCGCCGATGCGGTAAAGGCTTCTGGAGCAGATATGGTTACCGTCGCTGTTAGAAGAGTAAATATTTTAGACAAGAGGAAACCGGTATTAATGGATTATCTAAATCCAAAAAAGATTATTTATTTACCAAACACAGCAGGATGTTTTAATTCAAATGATGCTTTAAGAACACTTAGATTAGCTAGAGAAATGGGTGGATGGAAATTAGTCAAACTCGAAGTACTTGGTGATAAAAAAACATTATACCCAAATATGATTGAAACTTTAAAATCAACTGAAGTGCTAGTTAAAGAGGGTTTCAAAGTAATGGTATATTGTTCAGATGATCCAATAATTGCAAAAAAATTAGAGGATTTAGGTGCCTCAGCTATAATGCCTCTGGCTTCACCCATTGGTTCAGGAAGAGGAATAAAAAATAAATTGAATTTGTCAATTATAATTAAAAAATCAAAAGTCCCAGTTATCGTTGATGCAGGAATTGGAACAGCATCAGATGCTGCGATAGCAATGGAACTTGGTTGTGATGGAGTTTTAATTAATACAGCAATAGCCAAAGCAAGAAATCCAATTTTGATGGCAGAGTCAATGAAAAATGCTGTGATAGCAGGAAGAAAATCTTTTTTAGCAGGTAGAATTAGATTATTAAATTATGCTTCGGCAAGTAGTCCAAAAAAAGGATTAATTTGATTTAGTTTTTTTTCTTCTAACCCAAAGTGTTTTACCCAAACCTTTAAAGGGTTTCTTTTTGTTTTTATCTGAATTAAAGTAATTTTTTTTTCGATTAACATCATTAATTTTTATTATATTATTTTTTCCTTTATTACTTTGATCAATTTTTCTCAAGTATTCAATTTGATTTATAATTTTTTTATTTTTATTTATTAGATTAATTTTATATTCAGGAATTATTAGATTACTATCAGAGTCAATATTAATTTTAAATTTATATTTTTTCTCAAAAAAAGATATTTCGTTCTTAAAAAAAGATTTTAAATACAGACTAACTTTATCTGGAACAAATGCCGAAATAGTTTTAGTTTTATTTGAAAAAGCTAACATCTCGATTTTTTTTATAATTTTTTGTGCAAAAGACTCCATAGACAAATTTGTTTCCCATTTAATCGAACTTTCTTTAAGTCTTTGTCGCGTCATTTCCATTAATCCAAAATGGCTTATTCTTCCAACTTGAATTCTTGCTCTATCAAGTTTAAGCTTATCTTTCATTTTTCTCTCAACCATTTTTTTGTTATGGAAACCCATCATATCAATGAAATCAACCACAATTAAACCTGACAGATCTCTAATTTTAATTTGTCTAGCAATTTCTTCTGCAGCTTCGAGATTTGTATTTAATGCTGTTTTTTCAATATTTATTTGCTTTGTTGATTGACCAGAATTAACATCAATAGCTACTAACGCTTCTGTTGGACTAATAACTAAGTAACCTCCAGATTTTAATTTTACCAAAGGCTCAAATATTTTATTTAAATCTTTCTCAATACCAACGCTATGAAATAATGGAATTTTTCCTCTATATTTTTTTACATATTTAGAATTTCTTGGCATGAATTCCTTCATAAAAGTTTTTGCTTTTTGGTAACCTTCATTTCCTTCAACATGTATATATTTAGTATCATTGTCGTATAAATCTCTTAAAGCTCTATTTATTACGTCTCCTTCTTCATGTATTAAAACTGGAGCAATTGAATTAATCGCTTTACTTTTAATTTTTTCCCATAAACTAATTGTATTTTGAAGGTCGTTGTTTATTTCATTTCTAGTTTTTCTTGCACCAGCAGTTCTCACTATTAAACCCATATTAGATGGGATATTTATATTTTTTAATATTTCTCTAATTTTATTTCTGTCTTCATAATTAAATATTTTTCTTGATATGCCACCTCCTTTTGCAGTGTTAGGCATTAGGACGATATATTTACCTGCTAAAGAAACAAAGGTAGTTAAAGCAGCACCTTTTTGTCCACGTTCTTCTTTCATAACCTGAATCAAAATTACTTGACCTGGTCTTACTACTTCCTGAATTTTATATTTTCTTACTCCGTATCTATTTTTTAAATTTTCTCTAATTTTTTCTGGACTATTTGTTTCGTGAGATTTTAAATCGTTATTTACATCTGGTCCATTTCCTGAATTTTGATTTTCTTCAGAATTTTCATCAGGATTTTCATCTTTATTTTCAGTTTTTTCTTTAAGATCTTCTCTAATTTTTTCTTCAGCTTTTTTTAACTCTTCTTTATCTTCCGTCGGTATTTGGTAGTAATCAGATTGGATATCGTTAAAAGCTAAAAATCCATGACGATCTCTGCCATAGTCTATAAAAGCGGCTTGTAGTGAAGGCTCAACCCTGCTTACCTTACCAAGATAAATGTTGTTTTTTAAATTTAGATTGTTTGTATTTTCAGACTCGTATTCTTCAATATTTGACTCTGATTTAAGTACAACCCTAGTTTCTTCTGGATGCGATGCATCAATATATAAATTCTTTTGCATATTAAATAAAACCTGTTCATAAATTTTGATTTAGACATAGTAATTGGTGTTTTAAAACTCATAAATTCTACATCTATTATTATACATTTTTTGTCAAATTATTAAATGACAATTTTACTGGTTTTGACTTGCCATAAGATAGCCTAAATATAAGGTTTTATTAAATTATAGGGAATTTACAAATGAAAAAAATTTTTACAGGAACTTTTAAAATTTTGTTTATATTATTTATATCGGGAATATTTTTAATATTTTCTGCTTTTTATTATTTTTCTCACGATTTACCAGATTTTAAAAAATTATCAAATTATGAACCATCGGTATTAAGTAGAGTTTATGATGATAAAGGAAATTTAATTGCTGAGTATGCCTTAGAAAAAAGATTATTCATACCCTATGAGTCTATTCCGGACAAGGTAATCAATTCTTTTTTATCTGCTGAAGATAAAAATTTTTTTGATCATCCCGGTGTAGATGCAAGAGGTGTTACTAGAGCGTTCATCAGGAATATCCAAAATATTTTTAAAAATAAAAGACTAGAAGGAGCATCAACAATAACTCAACAAGTTGCAAAAAATTTCCTTCTAACGAATGAAGTATCATTAAAAAGAAAAATCAAAGAAGCTATTTTAGCATTTAGAATTGAAAAAGCTTATACAAAAAAAAGAATCTTAGAATTGTATTTAAACGAAATTTATCTTGGCCAAGGAACTTATGGAGTAGCATCTGCTAGCCTTGAATATTTCAATAAATCTGTTAAAGAATTAAATTACAATGAAGCTGCACTTTTAGCAGCCTTACCTAAAGCTCCTAGCAAATATAATCCATACAAATCAACAAAACTCGCTAAAGTAAGGAGAGATTTAGTTTTAAAAAATCTAAAAGAAAATGGATACATTTCAAACAAGGAATTAAAAAAATTTTCTGACAAAAAAATTATTTTAAATAAAAGAAAAATTTCACTGATTAAAGAAGCAAGGTCATATACAGAGGAGGTCAGAAGAATTGTTAGTACAGATTATGGATTTAAAAAATTATACTCCGAAGGACTTTCAATAAGTACACCACTGAGCGGTAATTATCAAATAGAGGCATTAAAAGCTTTAAGGTTTGGTATTGAAGAGTACGATAAACGTCAGGGTTGGCGAGGTCCTATTACAAATATTTTTAAAAATGAGAATTGGATGAACTTAATTAAAAATCTTCCTATCGACGAAACACTAAATTGGGAAGTAGCAAAAGTTTTAAACATCGCTGAAAAAAATTCACAAATTGAAATTATTTCTAATAAAAATAATCACCAAATTGTTTTTGAAAATCTCAAATGGACGAGAAGAAAAAACTTTAAAGAGTTATTTGAGGTTGGAGATTTAATTTTTGTTAAAAAAAATAGTAAAGGAAAATGGATTCTTAAACAACTACCATTAGTTAATGGAAGTATAGTTGTAATGAATCCACACAATGGTAAGGTCAAAGCTCTTGTTGGCGGTTACAGTTTTATATCTAGCGAGTTTAACAGAGCTACACAGGCAAAAAGACAACCCGGATCTGCTTTTAAACCAATTGTATATTCAGCAGCTTTAGAAAACGGTTTTTTACCTAATTCTATAATTTTAGACGCACCATTTGTAAGCGAACAAGGAGAGGGTCTAAAAAATTGGAAACCAGAAAATTATGGTAAAAAGTTTTATGGGCCATCTACTCTGAGAAAAGGAATTGAAAAATCAAGAAACTTAATGACAGTTAGAGTTGCGCAAAGTGTTGGATTTGAAAAAATTTCTCAAATTTCTAAACAGCTAGGCATATACAAAAAGGTACCTGAGCTGTTATCAGTCTCACTTGGATCCAACGAAACTACTTTATTAAAAATAACTAACGCTTATTGCTCTTTTGTTAATGGCGGAAAAAAAGTATCTCCTATATTGATTAATAGAATACAGAACAGAAGAGGAAAAACTATTTTTAATACGGACACAAGGGATTGCCAGGGTTGTAAGATAGTTAGTAAAGAGGGAGATAGTATATTTACACCGCAAATTATAAATAATTATGATCAAGTAATCAGTAAAGAAACTGCTTATCAGATGACATCATTATTAGAAGGTGTAGTAAAAAGAGGTACTGGAAAAAAATTAAAAAAACTTAATGTCCCAATTGCAGGTAAGACAGGGACCACAAATGATAATTTTGATGCTTGGTTTATAGGGTCCACATCAGATTTAACAATCGGAGTTTATATTGGTTATGATAATCCAAAATCACTTGGTAAATTTGAAACAGGAGCAAAAGCTGCATTGCCAATTTTTAAAAAATTTATTGAAAACGCAATTTATAAAGAGGAAATAAAACACTTCAAAGTACCTGAAACAATAAACTTTTTTCCAGTAAATTACGACACAGGCGAGAATATAGGTTTCAATGAAAATAAAGCCATTATCGAAGCCTTCAAAGAATCTAATGTTGATGAAATTAAATTAAAAAATTTAAGTTTAGGAAAAAAACGTGATAAGTTTATGAAATTTACACGATTCTACTAATGAATGATTTTGAAAAAAATATAAATTTATCTGAGAAATCTCTTGCAAACATAAGGGGGTATCTTTGATGGTAATAAAATTAAACAAAAAATTTTAGTTTTAAATAGCGAAATTTTAAAAAAAGATTTTTGGAAAGACAATAATAAATCAAGGAAAATTCTCAAAGAAAAAAATTTTTTAGAAAAAATTTTCAATTTTTACAATAATACAGAAAAAGAAATTAAAAATCTTAAGGAACTTAATCAATTGGCTACAGAAGAACAAGACAAGCCTACAATTGATGATTGCCTTTTAAAAACTTCAAAACTTCTTGAGGAAATTCGTAAATTTGAGATTAAATGTTTTCTCTCTAATGAAGGTGATGATTTTGATATTTTTTTGGAAATCCATGCTGGTGCTGGAGGAACTGAAAGCCAAGATTGGGCAGAAATGTTAAGACGAATGTATATAAAATGGTTTGATAAAAAAAATTTTAAGTATGAAATGATAAGCGAACATAAAGGCGATGAAGCAGGTATTAAATCTTGTACTCTAAAAATTTTTGGAGAAAAACTTCATGGCTTAATGAAAAAAGAGTCTGGTGTACATAGGCTGGTTAGAATTTCTCCTTTTGACTCAGGAGCAAGGCGGCACACAAGTTTTGCAAGTGTATGGGTGTACCCTTGTGTTGATGATGATATTGATATCGTGATAGAGGAAAAGGATTTAAGGATTGATACTTATAGGTCAAGTGGTGCTGGAGGTCAGCATGTAAATACTACTGATAGCGCAGTGAGAATTACTCATTTACCATCAAAAATTGTAGTGCAATGTCAAAATGAAAGATCACAGCACAAAAATAAAGAAACTTGTTACAAAATGTTGAAAGCAAGACTGTATAATTATGAGCTACAAAAAAGAGAAGATAAAAGCAAAAAAGAACTAGATTCAAAAACAGATATTGGATGGGGTTATCAAATAAGATCATACGTTTTACAGCCTTACAGACTTGTAAAAGATTTAAGGTACAATATTGAAGATACAAATCCAGATTCAGTTCTTAATGGAAACATAGATAAATTTATAGAGGGATCGATATTTAGAACAAACAAATAATGAAAAAAACAATTTTTTCTTCAATATTATTTATTTTATTTCTTTTATTTATATTTATATCTTATTTAACTTTTTTTGGATATGAGACAGATAGATTCAATAAAATTATTAAATCAGAAATTAAAAAATCAAATAAATTAATTGATCTAAATTTCAAAAAAATATCTATTCTACTAGATTTAAAAAAACTTGTATTATACGTCAAATTTTCTGAACCAATTATTGTTTATGAGCAGACATCAATTCCCTTAAAATCATTAAGGACCGATGTTGATCTAGAATTTTTAACAAAGAAGAAAGTTGTTGTTAAAAAAATATTATTATCAACAGAATATTTGGATTTCAATAAAATAAAAACACTTATAAATAAAACAAAACTTAAAAAAGAAGATTTTAAAGATATTAATAGCGCTGAGTTTAAAGTTAAAGATTTGGAATTAGAATTTGATGAGAATTTAAAATTAAGAAAAGATTTAGTTGTTAAAGGTGATATAAAGTCTGCTAATATAAAAATATCTGACCAATATATTTTAAAAAATCTGTCTGCAAATTTTTTGTATGAAAAAAACTCTTTATATTTACAAGACCTATCCTGGACTTTTAATGATAATGAAAAGAAAGAGAAAGATTTTTTTGATGGAGAACTATCTATCAAAGAAAAAGGAAAAAATTATAATGTCAATTTAATATTCAAAACAAACAATGCGTTAATTTTGCCTAAGATCTCAGTAATGAATTATTCTTTTTCTAAAGAAAATATATCAAAAATAAAAACAAATCTTTCAATAAATAAAAACAAAACAATTTTTTTTAAAAATATACATATTAAAGATAAAAATAATAAATTTGAATTAAAAAATCTTCATTTAGATAAAAATTACAATTTGATAGCTTTTAAGGAAATCCAAGTAAAGACTTCTGTAGATGATCAAATAAATAACGAATTTAAAATAATAAATAATGATAAAATTCAAATATTAGGAAAAGTATTTGATGCGAAAATGTTAATGAAAGAATTAGCTAAAGATAAAGATGAAAATAATTTTCTTAAAAGGATCTCAAAAGAGATAGAAATAGATTTTGATAAAATTCTAAAGGGTGCCAAGTTTCCAATCAGAAACTTTCGACTAGTGGGAAAAATTAATAAAGGATCTTTTGAAAAAATTTTAGCCAAGAGTGATTTTGAAGATAATAAACATCTAGATATTTCTTTAGAAAAAAAAGAAAAAAGCAATAAAAAAATCTTAGAAATATATTCTGATATAGCGACACCTTTATTAAGTGATTATAAATTTTTTAAAGGTTTGGACGGAGGAAATCTAAATTTTGTAACAACATATGATAATATTAATTCCTCAAGTACTTTAAAAGTAAATGATTTTAAATTAAGTGAAGCTCCTGCGTTAGCAAAAATACTCTCACTTGCAGATTTAAAGGGGCTTACTGATACATTAAAAGGAGAAGGAATTAGTTTTGATACATTATCAGTGATGTATAAAAGTAGCAGCACTCAGTTAGACATTAACGAAATTTTTATGATTGGACCTTCAATTTCAATATTAATTGATGGTTATGTAGAAAAAAAAAGTGGCTTGATTAGTTTAAGAGGAACATTAGTTCCGGCAAAAACTCTAAATAGTGTAATTTCAAAAATTCCAGTTGTAGGTGATATTTTGATTGGCGATAAAGTTGGCGAAGGAGTTTTTGGTGTTAGTTTTAAAGTTAAAGGATTACCAGACAATCTTAAAACCACAGTAAATCCTGTAAAAACTTTGACACCAAGATTTATCACAAGGGCAATAGAGTCCGCAAAGAAAAAAGGTACTAAGTAATTTTGACTTTCAAATGATTTTTCTTTCCAACAGATAGTTTTATAAAACTTTCGTTTGAAAAATCCGATTCATTTATAATTTTTTTGTCATCTAAAATAACTTCATCATTTACCCTAATCCCTCGATTTTTTAAAATTCGTCTAGCATCACTTTTAGAAGATGTTAGATGGTTTTCAAAAACCAAATCTATTATATTAATACCTTTGGCAATCAAATTTCTTGAGATTTTCTTAACAGGTATATTTTTTCCAATACCACCTTGTACAAAAGTAGTCTTTGCGGTTTCTTCGCTATCTTTTGCGGCTTTAGACCCGTGTAATATTTCAGTAGTTTTATTTGCTAATAATATCTTTAATTTATTAATATCTTTTTCGTCTTCAATTTTTTTAGATAATTCCTCAATATTTATTTCAGTGAAATATTTTAAAAATTTTTTAACATCATCATCAGCAGTATTCCTCCAAAATTGCCAATAATCGTATGGGGAAAACATTTTTTTATCTAACCATACTGCTCCTTTTTCAGTTTTTCCCATTTTAGCACCTGAAGATAATGTTATTAATGGGGTAGTAAGACCAAATGCTTCTTTTTGTAGAATTCTTCTTATAAGCTCAACTCCACTTACAATATTTCCCCATTGATCTGAACCACCTAATTGCAAAATACAGTTTTGTTTTTTAAAAAGTTGATAAAAATCATATGATTGTAAAATCATATAATTAAATTCCATGTAACTTAGAGACTGTTCCCTTTCTAATCTTAATTTTACACTATCAAAGGTTAACATTTTGTTAATTGTAAAATGTTTTCCAACATCTCTAAGAAAATCAATATATTTAAGTTTTCCGAGCCATGAAAAATTATCAACAAAAATAGGTTTTGTTTTTTTATTTTTAGAAGATAGTAGTTTAAGAAAAATTTTCTTTATACTAGCTATATTTTTTTTTATATCGGAATGTTTTAATATTTTTCTTGTTGAATCTTTCCCAGATGGATCACCTATTAAAGTCGTTCCACCACCTAACAGAACTATTGGTTGATGCCCATATTTTTGAAGAAGCCTCAAAACCATAATTTGCATTAAACTTCCTACATGTAGACTCGGAGCAGTGCTGTCAAAACCAATATAAGCTTTTATTTGTTTTTCTTTAGTTATTTTGTCCAGTTTATCCAAATCAGTACATTGGTTTAAAAAACCTCTAGAACTCATTTCAGATAAAAAGGCATTTTTCATAGAACTTTATGTGCTAAAGCTACTATTATACAAAAATTAGTATAAATAAATATAAATATGACAAGGGAATATACATCTTTGGGTTTAATGAGCGGTACATCAATAGATGGAGTAGATGCTTCAATCATTAAATCAGATGGACAAAGTAGCTATAGCCTAATTTTAAATAAATACTTTAAATTTGATAAAGAAACTTATGACAAAATTCATAGTATTAAAGACAAAATAAACAGCAGCAAAGATCTTAAAATATTATCAAAAGAAATCAATGACTTAGAAAAAAAAATAACACTATTTCACGCTAAAGTCGTGAAGGAGTTAAACTATAATGATATCGAATTGATAGGCTTTCATGGCCAAACAATTTTTCATAATTCTGAAGAAAAAATTTCAATCCAGTTAGGAAATGGCCAACTTTTATCTCAACTAACCAACAAAGATGTTGTTTATAATTTTAGGCAAAACGATTTAAAAAATGGAGGAGAAGGAGCACCAATTACACCGGTTTTTCACAACCTGTTAGTAAAAGAAAAAGATATTGGTTTGCCTGTGAGCATTCTTAATATTGGAGGAATATCAAATATTACTTCAATAAATGTAGACGATAAAATTTTTAGTCAAGATGTTGGACCTGGAAGTTGTTTAATAGATCATTGGATTAGATTGAATACTGACAAAACTTTCGATGATGGTGGCAAAATAGCTATGAGCGGAAAAATAAATAAAATAATTTTAGATCAGTCTTTAGATAATTATTTTAATAGTAATATTAGTAAAAAAAGATCTTACGACACTAAGGATTTTGATCTATCGTTTGTCAGAGGCTTATCATTAGTTGATGGTGCAGCAACATTAACTGAATTTACCGCACAGATAATTTGTAATAAAAAAATGAATAAAAATATATATATTTGTGGTGGAGGTAGAAAAAATAAGTTTTTATTAAACAGAATAGAAAAAATAACTAATAATAAAGTGAAACTAATTGATGAATTAGATATCGATGGTGATTTTGTAGAGTCCCAAGCTTTTGGATATTTGGCAATCAGATCTTATCTTAAACTACCTTTAACTTTTCCTGAAACAACAGGGGTCAAAAAAGCTTGCATCGGTGGGGAAATAATTAAAATTAAATAAGTTCTGTATTTTTTTCTACGTAAATATTCATAATTTTATTTAATTCTTCTTCTTTGTCTTTAAAAAAGTGGTTAGCATTTTTAATTTCAGAAAAATTAACTTCTATTCCTTTTTGGTTCTTTAATCTATTATTCAAATCGTTAATACTATCTTTTGAAACTAACTCATCTTTTTCTCCATAAATAATTTGTCCTGATGTTGGGCAAGGAGCTAAAAAGCTAAAATCATATACATTTGGCTGTGGAGCAATAGCTACAAATTTAGTCACTTCAGGTCTTCTCATTATTAATTGCATACAAATTAATGATCCAAAAGAAAATCCACATACCCAACATTGACTATAATCTTGATTTTCTCTTTCTATCCAATCAAGAGCTGCTGCGGCATCTGACAATTCTCCTTGACCATTATCAAATGTTCCCTCACTCTTTCCAACTCCTCTAAAATTTAATCTAAGTGTTGAAAATCCATTTTTTATAAAAACATTGTAAGCTTCATGAACAACTTTATTATTCATCGTTCCTCCATATTGTGGGTGAGGTTGAAGAACTATTGCAATAGGGGATCCTTTTTTTTTATTTTTAAAATATTTTGCTTCTAATCTTCCAGCCGGTCCTGCTATAAAAACTTCTAAACTTTTTTGTTTCATATTAATAATGATAATTAGTTTCAAAAAAAAAATAGATTTATAGCATGTTTTAACAGCGACAAATTATTTTTTTACTAAGTTGACTATTTTAGTAGGAATACTTAAATAATCCTTATAAATTGAAGGTATTATGAAATTAACCACCAAAGGTAGATATGCTGTTATGGCTATGGCTGATTTGGCAGCGAACCAGAACTTAAAACCTGTTAGTCTTAGCGAGATATCGCAAAGACAAAATATTTCACTATCTTATCTAGAACAACTTTTTTTAAAACTTAGAAACGAAAAATTAGTTAAAAGTATAAGAGGACCATCGGGAGGTTATATTTTAGAAAAAAGTCCAAAGGATATTAAAGTTTCAAATATTATTTTTGCTGTAGATGAGCAAGTAAAAACTTTAAATTGTAAAAGAGAGTCAAAAAGAGGATGTCATGGAAAAACAGTAAAATGTATAACTCATAATCTTTGGGATGATTTAGAAAAACATATAAATAATTTTTTCGATAATGTTAGCTTAAATGATTTAATTAAACAAAAAAATTCAAATACAAATTAAATGAAAAATCAAAATATAAATACTAATCAAGAGTACAAATATGGTTTTACAACCGATATAGAAAACATAAGAGCCCCCAAAGGTTTAAACGAAGACTCTATAAAATTTATATCTAAGATGAAAAAAGAACCTAAGTGGATGTTGGATTGGAGACTAAAAGCATATAGCAGACTTAAAAGATTAAACGAACCAAATTGGCAGAAACCAAAATATCCAAAGATAGATTATCAAAATCTTTATTACTACTCAGCACCCAAAAGTGCTTCTGATAAGCCAAAAAGTTTAGACGATGTAGATCCTAAGCTAATTGAAACTTATAAAAAACTAGGTATACCTCTCCAGGAACAAAAAAAATTAAGTGGTGTGGCCGTGGACGCTGTATTCGACTCAGTATCAGTTGCTACAACTTATAAAGATGAATTAACAAAAAAAGGAATTATTTTTTGTTCGATATCCGAAGCTATACAAAAACATCCTGATTTAGTAAAAAAATATTTAGGTTCAGTAATACCTTTAACAGATCACTATTTTGCAACTCTAAATTCCGCAGTGTTTACAGACGGGTCTTTTGTTTACATACCACCAAAAGTTAGATGCCCTATGGAGCTTTCTACTTATTTTAGAATAAATGCTTCTGAAACTGGTCAGTTTGAAAGAACACTTATTATCGCAGATAAAGGCAGTTATGTTAGCTACCTCGAAGGTTGTACAGCACCAATGAGAGATGAAAACCAATTGCACGCTGCAAATGTTGAATTAGTAGCTTTAGATGATGCTGAAATAAAATATTCTACGGTCCAAAACTGGTATCCAGGTGATAAAGACGGCGTGGGAGGTATTTATAATTTTGTTACTAAAAGAGGAGCCTGTAGAGGAAGAAACTCAAAAATTTCTTGGACACAGGTAGAAACAGGCTCTGCGATCACCTGGAAATATCCAAGCTGTATTTTACAAGGCGATAACTCTGTTGGGGAATTTTATTCAATAGCTATTACTAACAATCATCAAAAAGCGGATACAGGAACAAAAATGATTCATTTAGGCAAAAATACAAAAAGTAAAATTATTTCAAAAGGCATATCTGCTGGACAAGCTGATAATACATACAGAGGTTTGGTTGATATAGGCAAAAGAGCATCAAACTCTAGAAATTACACTCAATGTGACTCTTTATTGATGGGAAATAAATGTGGAGCTCATACTGTACCATACATTAAAAATAAAAATTCAACATCAACAGTTGAACATGAGGCAACAACCTCGAAAATAAATGAAGAACAATTATATTACTGTAATCAGAGAGGTCTAAATCAAGAAGAGGCAGTCAGTTTAATCGTAAATGGTTTTTGTAAAGAGGTTTTGCAGCAATTGCCAATGGAATTTGCTGTAGAAGCTCAAAAATTAGTTGGTATCAGTTTAGAAGGTAGTGTGGGATAATGTTAGAGATCACAAATTTAAAAGCATCAATAAACAAAAGAGATATTCTAAAAGGTTTAAACCTTAAGATAAATCCAGGCGAAGTCCATGCTATTATGGGACCTAACGGATCCGGAAAAAGTACTCTTGCTAACATTTTATCTGGTAAAAATGGTTATAAAATCACAGGAGATTTAAAATATAACGGAGAAAACTTAAAAGATATTCCTGTTGAACAAAGAGCTCAAAAAGGAATTTTTTTAGCTTTTCAATATCCTATTGAGATACCCGGTGTAAACACAAATAATTTTCTTAAAACATCTCTCAATACAATTAGGAAAGCAAAGGGCCAAAAGGAGATAGACACCTTAGCATTTTTAAAATTAGTAAAAGAAAAAGCAAATGAACTTGGAATAGATGAAAAAATTCTTTCAAGACAGCTAAATGTAGGTTTTTCCGGAGGAGAAAAGAAAAAAAATGAAATTTTACAAATGAAAATTCTAGACCCAAATTTGATAATTCTTGATGAAACAGACTCAGGTTTAGATATTGATGCTTTAAAAACAATTGCCAATGGTGTCAATTCTTCACGAAGTAAAGAAAAATCTTTTTTAGTAATAACTCATTATCAAAGGCTGTTAGATTATATAAAACCTGATTTTGTTCATGTTTTATCTTCAGGCAAAATAGTAAAATCAGGTTCTAGTGAACTAGCATTAGAATTAGAGAAAAAAGGTTATAAAAAAATTAATTAAATGCTAGAGAATTTTAAAATAAGTCTAAAAGAAATAGACAAAATTAATTCTATTAATGAAAAAGAAAAAAGTTATAGAATTAAAAATTTAGAATTTTTTAACGAAAAAGGTTTTCCAACAAAAAAAGAAGAAGACTGGAAATTTTCTGATATAAGTGAAATATTCTCTAAAAATTTTAAAAAAATTGGAGTAAATCATATCAATCCAGAAGAAAATAAATTTAGACTGATAAAAGATTTTGATCATAATTATATTTTGACTATAAATGGTAGGTTAATTAGAAGTGATTTTAAGTTCGAGGATAAGAAAAAGATTAAAATCATGGGTTATAAAGATGAAAATTTCTCAAAAGAAAAAAGTAATAATCCACTTATTTGTTTAAATCATGCTTTATCAAATGATGGTTATAACTTGGAAGTTGAAAAGAACTATAAATTTGAAAAAGTCTTGGTTATATACAATCTATTTAGTGAAGATCTATCTGATAAGATTTTAAATAATAAAAATAAAATAGTAGTTAATGAAAATTCTGAGTTACATACAATAGAATACACAATAAATAGATCTAAAAATAAATTTTTCAATAATTCTTATGAAAATATAAATCTTTATGAAAATTCAAAATTTAAAAATATTTCTATTCAAGCAGGCAGAAGTGATGGATATTTTCACAAATATTTAAGTGGTTCTCTCAAATCGAAATCTTTATATTCAAGTTTTATTTTTTCCTCAGGTTTAAAGTTTAATAAACAAGATATTAAAATTAATTTAGAAGGCGAAAATTCTGATTGTACAATCAAATCTGCACTATTTTTAAACAATGATGACCATCAGGAAATCAAAACACTTGTAAATCATCTTGTTCCAAATTGTAAAAGTTTTCAAAAAATTAAAAGTGTTTTGGACTCAAATGCAAAGGGAGTTTATCAAGGAAAAATATTTGTTAAAGATCTAGCTCAAAAAACCAACGCGTATCAATTGAGCAAAGCTTTATTAATAAGCGAAAATTCTGAGTTTGACTCGAAACCTGAACTAGAAATTTATGCAGACGATGTAAAATGCTCTCACGGTTCTACATCTGGAAATGTTGATGAAAATTCCATTCATTATTTAATGACAAGAGGTTTAACCAAAAAAGAAGCAGTTCAGCTACTAATCAATGGATTTTTAAAAGAAATTATCAGCGATATTAAAAGTGATACAATTAGAAAATTTGTAGAAAACAAACTAGAATTTCAAATATATGGATATTAAAGAAATTAAATCAAAATTTCCAATTTTTAAAAACAAAATTAACGGTAAGCCACTAATTTACCTTGATAATGCCAATTCCTCACAAAAACCAAAAACTGTAATTGATAGAATTTCACAATTTTATTCTAAAGAATTCTCAAATATTGGAAGAAGTGTACATTCCTTAGCAGTAACAGCTACAAATAGATTTGAAGAGACTAGAGATTTGATAAAAAATTTTGTTAATGCCAAACATAGAGAAGAGATAATTTTTACCAAAAATGCTACTGAAGCAATTAATTTAGTTGCATCATCATATGGAGATAAATTTATCAATCAAGGCGATGAGATTTTAATTACAGAACTAGAACATCATGCAAATTATGTTCCCTGGCATTTTCTTAGACAAAAAAAGGGTGCTAATATAAAATTTGCAAAGTGCAATGATAAAGGCGAGGTAGATATTGATGAAATTAAAAAATTAATTACAAACAAAACAAGGATTATAGCAATTACTCATTTATCAAATGTTACTGGAGCTATAATGCCTATTAAAAAAATCGTAGATTTAGCTAGTCAAAAAAAAATTCCAGTTCTTGTTGATGGTTGTCAAGGAGCTCCTCATTTAAAAATAGATATGCAAGAACTTGGTTGTGATTTTTATGCAATTTCTTGTCATAAAATGTATGGACCAACTGGAGTTGGAGTTTTATATGCAAAGAAAAAATGGCTGGAGGTTTTACCTCCGTATCAAGGCGGGGGAGGCATGATTGAGGAAGTGAAAAAAGATAGTATTACTTTTCCAGGTAGTCCTACTAAATTTGAAGCAGGCACCCTACAAACAGCAGAGGTTGTTGGATTTTCAGAGTCAATAAGATTCATTCAGGATATTGGAATAAAGAATATTATGACACATGAAAATAAAATTTTAGAATATGGATTAGAGGAAATAAAAAAAAATAATTCCGTTAAAGTTATTGGAGAACCAAAAAATAGAGGTTCAATAATTTCTTTTACCATCAAAGGGATTCATCCTCACGATATCGCGACAATCCTTGACGAAGATGGTGTAGCTATTAGAGCGGGACATCATTGTTGCCAAATTTTACATGAAAAAATGGGTATCGTTGCATCCGCAAGGGCATCATTAGGAATATATAATTCAAAAGATGATATAGATGCTCTCAGTAATGCAATAAAAAAATGCAATAAAGTATTTAATAATTAAATGGATATCAAAGAATTATATCAAGAAATAGTATTAGATCACGGAAAGAATCCTAGAAATAAAAATAAATGCAAAGGTTTTAATAAAGATGCCAAAGGTCACAATCCTCTTTGTGGTGACAAAGTTCATGTTTTTTTAAAATTAGATAAAGAAAAGAAAGTAGAAGATATTTCTTTTGAAGGAGAAGGTTGTGCAATATCAATTGCATCTGCTTCAATTATGACAGAAACAATAAAGGGAAAAGAATTCAATGTAGCTAAAAATATATTAGAGCATTTTTTAAACATGTTAAAAGAAGGTTCTAAAATGCGTATTAACAGTCTTAGCGAGGATGAAAATACCACAATGATGTCTCTTTCTGGGGTGAAACGTTTCCCAATGAGAGTTAAGTGTGCTACTTTAGCTTGGCATACATTTATGCATGCTGCTGAAGAAAAAAATGAAACAGCTAACACGGAAAAGTGATAAATGAACGATTTAAAAGAAAAAATAATTAAAGAAATTAAAAAAGTCTATGATCCTGAAATTCCTGTAAATATTTATGAGTTAGGTCTCATTTATAAGATAGAAATCGATAAAAAAAATGTTGTAAATGTTGATATGACTCTAACCACACCAAACTGTCCAGTTGCAGATAGTTTGCCAAAACAAGTAAAGGAATATATATTAAATGTTAAGGGTGTTTCTGATGTCAAACTGAATCTCGTGTGGGATCCACCATGGGATAAATCAAAAATGTCAGAAGCTGCAAAACTAGAATTAAATTTATGAGTGAACAAGTAATTAAACTAAGCGATAAAGCTGCCAATAGAATTAAAGAAATAATGTCTAAAGCAGACAATAAAACTATTGGTGTTAGGGTTGGAGTAAAATCAGGTGGATGTGCGGGTATGTCTTACATGATGGAATATGCGAAGGAAGCTAAAAAAAATGAGGAAGTCATAGAAGACAAAGGCGTTAAGGTGTTTATTGATGCCAATGCTGTAATGTATCTGTTAGGAACCGAAATGGACTATAAAATTGACAAGTTTTCTTCACAATTTGTATTTAAAAATCCAAACGAAACTGAACGTTGTGGTTGTGGAGAATCTTTTAAGGTATAATGAATCATGAGAGATACTAAACATTTAGAAAGCTTTGCTAGAGAGAGAGCAGAAAAAGAAAAAGAAAAAACTCTTTTTAAAAATAAAATCAAAGCTGTTAATAAAGGTGCCAATGGTACTTTTGAGTACAAAATTAAAGAAGGTGTTAATAAGGGCAAAATTGCCGATAATAGGATTTTAAAAAAGTAAGTTAATAATCTATTTTGGGAGTTTTGTAGCACCTGTTTCTTGGTGAACTATTTTTCCATCTTTAAATTTGTAATAGGACATCACCGCTTCTTTGTTGCCATCCTTA
>MDTG01069690.1_pt1 | contig 17946 bp, 8 predicted proteins | sample 811421 | NCBI WGS metagenome assembly MDTG01 (sample SAMN05326645, study PRJNA326480) | marine metagenome | isolation source: seawater | place: Pacific Ocean: South East | collected 2011 | reverse complement strand
CGACGACGACGACGATGACGACGCGGGTTGTAGGGGAGAAGAGCTGCTTTTTGCGCGCGTCGAGGACGACGACGACGACGACGCGTTGGAAGACCGAGCGGGTCGGGAGAAAGGCGAAGAGACGAATCCCTACGAGCATTACCTGTTTTGAAGGAGGAGGAGGAGAAGAAGAAGAAGAAGAAGAAGAAGACGGAATGAGGACAATGAAGAAGAAGAAGAAAGTAAAAAGTGTGGCGGTAATCGGAGCGGGATTCACGGGATTATCGTGCGCATATAACCTGATAAAATCGGGCGGGAATAATGACGGCGTGCGCGTGACGTTGTTCGCGTCCGAGAAGGCCGGCTCTGGAGGCGCGTCTTCCATCGCCGCCGGATTGCTACATCAACGAACGCCGAAAGGGTTTAAAATGCCATTTGGGTCGAGTGGATACGAGAAGACGTTAGAGTTGTTACAAAAATGTCAAAAGATTGAGGAGATGATGGTCGATCCAGATTTGCGGTTAGATATGAACGGGATTGATTTTCGATTTAGCGGCGAGTTACGGGACGTGAAAAGAGAAAAGATGTATAGGAAGATTGGATGTTTGAAACCGGCGAGGACGGAGAAGGATGAAATTGGAATGAGGAAAAATGTTTTGAATGAAGGAGAAGAAATTCGTTTCGTCGAGAGAGAGGAAATTGAAGTGGATTTGCTTCGGTTGCGAAACAAAGGAGAAGAGTACAAAGAAAAAGACGCGAACAATTCGTGCGGTTTTTACGTCGAAAACGGCATCGTCGTGAACGCGCAAAGGTATTTAGAAGCTTTGAAAGTCTTGATTGAGTTCGAAGCGGCGAAAAACGCAGACGCGGACGTTTCGTTTGCGTTTAGGAAACATCACGTGGAGAGTCTCGAGGAGATTATGAAACGAACGAACGAATTCGACTACGTCGTTTTGTGCTGCGGCGGTGAAATTTTGAAGGACGGGTTTCTCGACGAATCCACGAAGCAAGAATTGCTCGAAAAAGCTGGAGGAACATTAGAGCTCCAAGCCGGCAGAGCGCTCGTGTTAGAACGCGAGAAATGTTTCGTTCAAGAAAAATGGGAAATGCCCGGCATTCTGGGGTCGCACTATCTCTCTCCGTTTCAAACGACCAAAGCGATGTTTGGACCGACGAAAGAAAGAGGCGACAAAGTGAAACCAGAAGATGCCGCAAAAGCTGGATATTATTCCACAGAAACCGCTAAATCCACTCTCCCTGACACCCAGGAAACGATCGATTTCTTGATGCGTGAACTGAACGAAAAAGTGTATCCGGCAAAGAATGGTTCGCCACATTTTTTCTCGGCGAAGGACATCGAAACCATCACGTACGGCGTGCGCGTGAACGGTCCGCGAACCCACGCCGGAAGATTTCCGAAGATCGTTCGATTCGACAACAACAGAGTATTTGCCGTCACCGCCGTGGGCGCGAGAGGTTTACTCTACCACGCGCTTTTGGGCGAGTGGGTCGCGCGAACGGTTTTATCGTCGTCGACGTCGTTCGAAACCATCGTGCCCGCAGAGTTTCGGTAACGCGCTCACCTATTCTTTAGTCTACCGATGGTGGTTCTTCGTTGCAGCCCGCGCGATGTGGATTTCATTTTGGTGTATATATTAGAGTATGACGTACCTTTTTCTCGCGACATCTTCAAAGCTCTTTTCTTCTGTCTCTCTCTCTTCTTTTGATGTTTGAGTCTTTTTTCGTGATAAAGAATTCGTCAAAAAGTCTTCATTCCTCTCTTAACACGCAACGACAACAAAAGAGACGCGCAAAAACCCGACCACCCTACCATTAGTATCTTTCGATGGAGATCCATCCGTTCCGGCTGAAACCTGGTCAGGTGCGCGTTATGTCCATCTCTCTTCTCTCGCATTTTTTTTTCTCTCTCTCTCTCTTCGGATTCGGTTTGCGTTTTGGATCGATCAATCGCGCACAAAACGCGAGTTGCGCATCATCATCATCAATCTCCCGCGCTTTTAAAGTGCTTTCGCAAATTCTCTCACCGCGAACATTCGTTCTCGACCCCTCGCATCTGCCACACACAGGATGTGCGAAAAGAGCTCGAAGCCTACTGTCAACTCAAAGACATTCAAGCCGGATGTATCGTGACTGCCGTCGGCAGTTTACAAAAAGCAAGAATTCGATTAGCATCTTCCGTGCAAACGAACACGAACGAAATCGCCGAATTGACGGAAGAGAGATTTGAAATCGTTTCCATGACTGGCACGATATCCGCGAAAAATGGAATGCACATCCACATTGCAGTTGCCGATGCAAACGGAGAAGTATGCGGTGGACACTTGTTGGAAGGGTGCGAAGTGTTCACCACGTGCGAGATTGTTCTCGGCGAGTGCAAACGGTTTGCGTTTGAAAGACACGAAGACGTGAATACCGGGCACAAGGAGTTAGTGGTGGTGAAGAACACGGCACGAGAGTTAGAGAGCGAATATTATTTAGATGGCGATGAGGGCTCTGCGGGTACGCCGACGGGGAAAAAGGCGAGACGGATCCGTCAGATGCGGATGATGGAGATGGAGAGAGAGCGGTTGCAACAAAGCGGGGAGAGGAGAGGGTTGTTTTCGAGGATAGCGGCGGTCATCGTGCCGCCTCCGACACCAATGAGGACCGTGAATGAAGTTGCGAATGAAGTTTGATGTGCTCATATATAGCTCTTATTATCTTGTAATAACAATTCTTATATATTTTCAACAAAACTGATGATGATATAGTGTACAACAGTGTTTTTCTTAAACGACTGGAATTGGTGTTACGGGAATGCTCGCGTCTCCGTCTTCCTTCTCGGAGTCTTCTTCGTCGCTACTAGTCGTCGCCGCATCTTCGTCCGAAGGAGTTTTCGGCAACAACTTCTCGTCTCTAAATCCTTGGTTTAAAATGTCGATGTTCTGTTGCCCTTCGTATTTAAACGGCCTTTCGCCCATAACTTTGACCAAGTCATGTCTTTGCAACACCTCTTTATCTAACAACGCCTTTGCTAAACTTTCAACGACGGATTTCTTCTCTCTCACCAACGCGACAGTTCGCACGTATGCTTTTTCTACTAAATCGCGTACTTCCTCGTCGATCATTCGCGCGGTATCTTCGCTGTACGGCGACTTGAAATCGTTTTCGCCTTTTGGGAAAGAGAGTAACCCGATTTTTTGGTTCAACCCGTATACTGCCGTCATGTTATACGCCATCTTGGTGACTTTTTCGAGATCGTTTTGCGCTCCTGTGGAGATTTTGCCAAGCATGACGTCTTCCGCGGCACGACCCCCGAGTGTCATGCACATCATGTCCTTTAATTGCTCCGTGGTGGCCAAAACATTTTCATTGGGGAGGTATTGGGCAAAACCCAAAGCGGCGGAACCTCTCGGGACGATGGAGACTTTTAACAACGGTTCGGCGTGTTCCATGAACCAACCGACGACGGCGTGGCCAGCTTCGTGATATGCGACGGTTTCTCGTTCCACCCTGGAGATAACTTTTTCCTTCTTTTCTAAACCAGCGATGACACGATCGACCGCTTTTTCAAAGTGTTCCAACACGACAAATTCAGCGGACTCGCGCGCGGCGACCAACGCAGCTTCATTGCAGACGTTGGCAATGTCTGCACCGGCAAATCCAGGAGTTAACGCGGCTAATCGTTCCGAATACTCCTGGACGGGTCCATCTAACGCTATTTTTTGTAAGTGTACTCGAAATATTTGTTCTCTGCCTTTCACGTCTGGTCGGTCGACGGTAATTTGTCGATCGAATCTCCCAGGTCGTAACAGTGCCTTATCTAAAATGTCTGGTCGATTCGTGCCGCCGAGAATGACGACGCCTTGCGAGGACCCGAAACCATCCATCTCGACTAATAACTGATTCAACGTGTTTTCCCGTTCGTCGTTGCCACCGGCAAATCCGCTTCTCCCGCGTTGTCGACCAATGGCGTCGATTTCGTCGATGAATATAATCGACGGTTTTTGTTCTTTAGCTTTAGCGAACAAGTCTCGGACTCGAGACGGACCGACACCGACAAACATCTCCATAAAGTCGGAACCAGAAATAGATAAGAACGGAACGCCCGATTCACCCGCTGTGGCTTTTGCCAATAATGTTTTCCCAGTCCCAGGTGGACCAACTAACAGAGCGCCTCGCGGAATCTTCGCGCCCAACTTTTCGTACTTTTCCGGCATCTTTAAGAAATCGACAAACTCCATGATTTCCTTCTTCGCCTCGTCGCACCCGGCGACGTCTTTAAACATCACTTTCGGCGCGTTTTTATCCAAGGTCGCGACCGTCGCTTTACCAACGTTAAATATTCCTCCACCAGGGCCACCTCCAGGGCCACCCATGCCACCCATACCACCAACGGCACCTCTGCGCATGAAGTATAACCATCCAGCTAAAATGGCTAACGTCGGTAAAGCGCGCAAAATTTCGCCTTGCCAATACATTTCAGAGACGTAAGTCACGGGGACAAACTTCGACGATTCTACGCCCATGAGTTCTTGAGCTTCTTCCATTTTCCGTTCGAACGTTTCCAACGAACCGATGTTGAAGGAAAACTTGTGCGTTTGTTGATTTTGTTGTTGCGCTTGTTGGCGTTGGTGTTGGTTTTGATTTTGTCTACCGAATCCTCCGGAATCGAAGCTTTCCACATCTGACGAGGAGCTTCCGTTCCCGATCGACATCAAACTTGCTCCACTTTTACTCTTGACGAAAACCTTCGCCGTGGATTTATTCGACACTTCGATTCGATCAACCAATCCTTGCTCCAACAGTTTCGTCTTGAACTCTTGGAACGAGATTTCTCTCACTTCCGATTGGCCGGCTTGAGAAAAAGACACCCCCAACGCGAGCAAAAGAAGTAACCCCAACTGCCCGGCGACTTGTTGCGACTGCAAAAGCTCCGCGAACGATTTCGCCTTTTCCTCGTTGTTGGTACCGCTGCCACCCGTCTTCTTCTCGTTGCCTTTCTTGTTCGCGCCGCCGCCGCCCGGAGGCGCCGTGTTCCCAGTGCTCCCGTTCGAATTCGCGTTGGTCGAACCACCACCACCAGAACCATTTTTGCTGCTCTTCGAAGCTTTCAAAATCTGGTCCGCTTTTGCCGCGTTCTCCGATGCTTTCGCCGATTCCTTCGCCGCCGTCGAAAGTTCTTCTTTTTTCCGACTCTTTTCGGCGTTTGTGCCGGGTTGTTGGCTGTTTTTCCCATTCTTCTTCTGTGAAGACGAATGAAAACACCGTCTCTTCCCATCCTTGCCTCCTCCTTTCAACATTTCGGGGCTTCTTCTTTCACCGGTGGTCTTCTTAAAAAAGCTGGCATTCCCACGCGTTCTCGTCCAGTCTCTCGTCGCGCTGCCTGCGAGTCGTCCCCTCCATTCGTTTCGCTCCGCGGCACAAAAGGAATGCAAACGGCTTTTGGTCGTCGTCGTCGTCGTCATCGTCGCTTTGAGATGATGATGATGATGACGCAGCGAACAAAAGTCGTCCACACGACATCGAATGACGTCCAATCTCTCGGCAAACAACAACCGCGCGAACAACGCTCGACGCGCCGCGCCGACGCGCATCATCGCGACGATGCGGGAGGGCTCAAAAAGTGTCCCGTGCCGCCCGGAAAAAGAGAGCGGGGCCCTTTTATGTCCCCACTTTTACTCAGAGAGAAGAAGAAGACGAATGGAAAGACAATTAATTAATGCGTGTGGGCAAAAGCGTGTGTCGACTTTCTTTTTTGTGACGAAACTTTTTTTTGGTGTTTCGAGCATTCGATGTGTACTCCAAAATAGTATGACTCCTCTTTATAATACTAAGAACGCGTAGTAGTATGTCGCGAACGAAAACTACATCGTCGACACCTTCCCGTCGATATGAGTTCTACTCCTCGTCTTTTTCCTGCAACCAGTCCTTTTGGAACCGCTCGAGCCCTTCGACGACGATGAGCGTTCCTCCCATGTCTCCCGCTTTCTCGAGTTTACTCGGCCCGGGCGCGTCGCCGACTAATAAAATGTTTGTGGATTTTGTGACGGCGTTGGAGATGGAACCCCCGAGGCGTTCGATGTCGATTTGGATACTTTTACGGGAAGTTGGGAAAGTTCCGGTGATGCAGACTTTCATGTTGGAGAGTTTGGTTGGTTGTGATGACGATGATGATGATGACGATGAAGATGACGATGCGTGTCCAACTGGAAGAATCTTCACGCCGTTGTCCAAGATTCTTTTGACCTCGTTGGCGTTGTTTGGCTCGCTCCAAAAATTGGCAATGCTTTTCGCGACGATATCACCGACCCCTTCGACGGCTTCGAGAGAGAGATTCCCGTCGTCGTCATCGTCGCTCTCGTCGATACTGCTCCCGATTTCGTGATATCGCAAAGCCGCTTGTTTGAACTTCTCTAAACTTTTGTACGTTTTCGCGAGTTCCTTCGCGGTCGCTTCGCCGACGAACGGTATTCCTAAAGCGTATATGAATTTCGCCAACTGAACGCCATTCGTTTTCACGTCGTTAATTGCAGCGAACATATTCAACGCGTTTTTTGTAAACTCGTACTTTTTCTTTTGCGAGGGTTTTTCGTATCGCGCCCAAACAGGGGGCAGTTTCTCCTCGTTTCTATTGTAAAATCTTTCCTCCAACGTAAAAATGTCCGACGTGCGCTCGATGGCGTTCGTTTCGAACAATTTCTCGATTTGCTTTTCCGCTAAACCGCGAATATCTAAAGCTTTTTTCGAGACAAAATGTGATGCTCTCGCGATTCTTTGCGCTGGACATTTCAAACCGGCGTTACATCGAATGACCATGCCGTCTTCGGCGTCTCGAGAGACGAGCGAGTTGCAACACGGACACAACATCGGAGCAGCGTAGGCGGAAGCGCCTCCGAGATTTAACGAAAACGATGATGATGATGACCCCAGTGATGTCCCTAAAGACAACGACGCGTCTTCTTCTTTACTGCTTATCCGTTCAGCATCCGTAGCGACTCGAATAATTTTTGGAATGACATCCCCGGCTCTCTCGACGACGACGTCTTGGCCAATTTGAATCTTCTTGCGTTCAATTTCGAAAAAGTTATGCAACGTCGCGCGACGTATAGTTGCTCCGTTCAACTCGCACGGTTCTAATATAGCTACGGGCGTCAGCACGCCAGTTCGTCCAACTTGAACTTCTATTGATTTTAACGTCGTTATCGCAACATCGGCGACGAACTTATGCGCGATGGCCCATTTCGGCGCTCTCGCGTCAGAACCAATTCGATCGCGCAAACGCGTTTCGTTAATTTTATACACTATGCCATCAATTTTGTGCAATAACGTGTTTCTTAACTCGGACGTTTTCGCGTGAAATGCAAACAGCGCGTTCAAATCAGACGAAACTATACTCCTAGTTAAGCATAAATCAGAAAACCCCCACTTTTGACACTTTTCATAAAACTCAGTTTGCGTTTTGAAAAATGCGCTTTCTCCTCCTCGCTCTGGGGGTGATCCCCATCCGTGCGGAATAAACGATAAAGGAACATCTACGTTCGGTTCTTTCATGCGCATGATTCCTGCGGCGGCATTTCGCGCGTTCTTAAATGGTGTTTCTCCGTTTGCAATTTTCCTCTCGTTGACACTTTCCAGAGCGTCTTCTTTTACGTACATCTCCCCACGAATTTCAAAGACTGCCGGGTAGGACGATTCCCCTACCCCTCCCCCTTCCAGTTCTCTGGGTACATCTGGACACATAGAGCTCATCACATGTCTCGTGATATCATCGCCAAACTCGCCGTCACCGCGACTCAACGCTCTCACTAATTTTCCGTTTTCATATCGTAAACTCGCGCTCACGCCATCGATTTTCAACTCCGCGCAGTACTCTAAATTACCACGTATCGTCGAAGTATTATTATTGAATGCGTCGTCGTCCTCGTCGTCCTCGTCGTCAGTTAAGCTTTTCGTCACTCTCTCGTCGAACTCTCGCATTTCTTTTTCAGTGAACGCGTTCTTCAAACTTTTCATCGGCGATAAATGTTTATACTTCTTATACTCAAACGATTCGCTCCTCGAAGAAGAAGAAGACGAAGACGAAGACGCTTTCCCGCTCCCCACGCGAGTGTCCAAACCATCACCAAATTTACCTTTCAACGCCTCGAATCTATTCTCCACCGCTTCAAACTTCATCCTCAGCATATCGTAGTCGCTGTCCGATATCTTCTCTTTCGCTTCGTCGTAATATAACCGGTCGTTTTCTAAAATTTTTCCCGATAAATCTTCTAATATTTTCGACGCTTCCGTCGCGTTTTCGATTGAATTCGCGAACGCGGAGACGATTGCGTGCGCATTTTGTGGCAAAGAAGAAGAATCGTCCTTCTCGCCGCCGCCCTTTTCTGTGCTCGCGAAGACCCACCTCGCCGAAAAAAGCGTCGTCGTTCCTTCTCCTCTTCCGCGGTGGCTCTTGCCATCTCTTCCTCCTCTCAAAGCGGCGCCGGTCTTTCGTTCGCGCGTCGGGAAACGTAAAACTCTGCATCCATTATTCAAAGAAGAAGATGAAGACGACATTGACATCCTCTTTTGCCCAATGGAGACGAATTCTTCTTTCGGCAAAAAACCACCACGCTCCAAAAACGACGACGCGATCGCTTTAAGCAGCAGCGCTTTTTCTTTGTTGTATCCCCTACCACCACACGAGCCGCCGCCGCCCCACACGCACTGGGGTCTCATGTTTGAAGACAAATTCAAAGAATTCAATTCAAAGAAAGAAAAGAAAGAAAAGAAAGAAAAGAAAAAAGATCTCCATTGTGTTTAGGGTTTTTGTACAATTAGGGTTTATTAGGTATTGGTCATTTTCCCCTTGAACGAACGTAATAACAGTATGTATTGTACACGCGCTAAAAAACGCGCTTTGAGATGAACAACAACAAGAACAAGAACAAGAACAAACACACCGGGAAACGCGCTCGAGAGAAAGAGCGTCACCTCGACCGCGTCCGCGTTTTGAAAGCTTTGAGCGATGGCACGTTGGTGTCGTGCGACGATGATTTTTCCCGCATCTTCGACGAACAATTTTGGAACGCCATTGGCGCTCGATTCTCGCTGGCGTGTGACCTTTGGACGCACAGCGCAGGGACGATGAAAGCGCGAAAAGAAACGGAACAACGAGGGGCGTTTGGCATCGAAGACGAAAGCGCCGTGCGCGAAGAGCTCAAAAAACACGAGAGGAGAGTGATCGAAGACGGATACACGATCGTACAGATAGCCGAAACGGCAAAAGAGAATCACCTTTTCGATACGAAATCGGAATACGAATCGAAAACGGGTTGGCAGAGAGAGTGCGAAAATGTGAAAGACGCGATCGAGTTTTTGACGAGCGAGGAGATCGCGCTCAACCCAACGTGGTCGCTGGTGTACGATAATTACTGGGTACTCGCGAGACGCGTGGAGAAGATCGTACAGGAGATATCTGGAGGCACAGAGAATCGATTGAACTATGACGCTTTGGTGTGGCGCGTGGCGAACGATGACGAAACAAAAATGACGGCATTTACTCCCCACAGAGATCGGCAACCGAAAGGAGAAGACACGAGGAAAAGTTTTCGAGAGGATAATACACCGAAGTATTGCACGATGTGGATTCCGTTGACGAACTCTACCTGCGAGAATTCGTGTCTTTATGTCATTCCGAGAAAATGCGATCAAGGGTACATGGACGGAGACGACGACAACGATTTAGACAAGACGCCGTTGGAGAAGTGTTTAAAAGATAAGAAAGATTATCAAAACATAACGGCGTGTCCAGTGGACGTAGGTGAGGCGGTCGTGTTCAGTCATAGAACCATACACTGGGGAAGTAAACCGAGAGAGAATTACGAAGGAGAACCGAGAATCAACGTGTCCTTTGGCTTTAGCGACGATTCGTTCGAAAAGGCGTATTTGAAAAATAGAAACGGCGTTAAAGTGACCGAGGACCCAGATGATGTGCAAAGTTTGCCGACGTTAAAAGAACGTTTGGTGTTGATCGCGTCACAAATGATCGTGTATCACGAGCGATTTCCACCGAAGAATTTTATGGCGTTGAAACTGTTGAAGAAAATACACGATTCGGGGAAGAGGTTCTTGGACGAAAGGTATCGGGAAATCGTAGAGACAGAATATATAAGAGCGACGAGCATGTTAGCCGGTCGTCGTCGCAATGAGGTCGGAGATGACGATGACGATGACGATGATGACGATACCAAGAAAAAAGAAGAAGAAGAAGAAGAAGAAGAAGAACTAGACAACGCTTTAGACGCCATGCTCGATGCTAAAGCGAAAGGTCGCGGCGACGATTTCGAGGACGATTACGAAGATGACGACGATTTCACGAACGACCCAAACCCAGACGATTACAGCGATAGCGATCCAGAACGACCGTATGAAGTCACCGATGAAGATTTATTCTTTGGAAACGCAACGGAAGAGGAAATCATTATAGCCAAGAATAACCATCGGAGAAGTATTGGGAAAGAAGAGCTTCCGATGCCAAAAGAACGAGAGGTAGCGAGGGTGAACGCGAAGGAAGCGTGGAGTGAATTTCTCAAAAGACCGGAGAATAAAGAGAAGGTCGCGGACGTGAAGAAACTGCTAGGCATTAAAAGTTAACATTTTTCTTCGCGTCGTCGCGGGAGCGGCGATTCCAGATATATTGTAACGCTGAACATGTGTAAATACCTAGTACCTTGCGTGTTAGAATTATTAGAAAAGCATACTAGTCATGGCGCATCGATTGACGTATTCGATGCCGGCAACGTTCGTTAATGCTTCTTCGAACATTGAAATAAAATGTCTGCTTCGCGAGCACGTTGGAGATTCCAAAGATGTATCGGGCGAAACGTCGAAAGCGGCGTCCGATGCGCTTAGCGGCGAAGAGAGTCTGTATGACAACAACACCAAGACGAAGTAGATGAACAGAATTGGAACCGCAACGATCGAGAGGAAGAAATACGTTCTCACTTTATTTCGTCTTCTCTTCGTTGTCGCTGAAACTGAAGGCATCTCAGATGGTTTCCTTCCCAATTCCAATTCGAGATTTCGCATCTTCTCCGCCGCATTTTCTAGCGCAACTTCCGAATTCAGCTTCATTTGCGCCATTGAGTCTCTCTCAAACCGCGCGCGTTTCGTCTCTTCTTCCGCTAATCTCTTCGCGCTCGCCTCTCGATCGAGCGCGTGCTGAACTTCTTTGTTCGCTTTATCAACAATGTCGTCTGCGTAAATTTTCGCCTCGACGCATTCTCGTTTCATCTCCACGAGCTCGGCTTCGAGCGCGCGCGTTTGTTCCGCGTGACGCTCTTCGAGTCTTCCGATATCTCGTTCTTTTTCGAGCTTGACGACGGCTAACTTTTCCTCAAACTCGTTCAAGCCTTTCACGCGCTTCTCTTCGTCTGTCGTCATCGCTTTTGCGGACTCTTTTACCGGGCTTTTCTTACCACTGCCGAAGAAACTCTTCCCACCACTATTAGTGCTACTTTTCAACTTCATCGCGCTAATCTCTGCGGATTTTGCAGCAACGGTGTCCTCTAATCGTTTGATATCTACCAAAGCCTTCGCTAATTTACCTTCTAAGCTTGACCCGCGAAGCTTCAACATGACCAAATTCTTCGTCTTCGAAATAACCGTCGCTCTAGAGGATTTTTGTGCCTCTTCCGACGCGCGCAAACGCGCGTGGACTTTCTCGTGTTCGTCTTGGAGCCATTTAAAATCAGCTTCGGCGTCGGAGAGTTTTTGTGCAATCTTTTGCATGGCGGCTTTGCTGCCGGCTTTGCCGGCAGGCGAGGCGATAGGAGCGTTGTTATTCTTGTCGCTGTCTTCACTATTCGCGAACGAGGCCAACTCGTTTTCCAGCTCTAACTTAGCCGACGAAACGCGCTCTAATTCACTTTCCAGCCTGGCCTTCTCCACTTGAAATTTCTCGAACGCAATCTTCATTTCGTCTAACTCACTTTTCCTCTCTTCGTTCTCCTTCTTCAACATTGCTTCGCTTAATTCCACCTGTTCCAACTTGAACTTGGTTTCGTCCGCCATATTTTCAAACTGGTGCATCTGCTCTTCCGCCTTCTTCCCTCTTTCGACTAATTTGATCGTCTCTTTCCTTCCTCGATCGATAATCTCTCTTAATTGAAACTCGACTTGTTCGAGTTCGGAAAATTTTGATTGGTCTTCCAACTGTTTTTGTCTCAACGCTTTAACCTCTTCATTCGCGGCGTCCGCGGCAAACTCTAAACCAGGCACTCGAGCGACGTCTAGTTCGAGTTTGCGACACAACTCTTCGTACTTGTTTTTTTGTTCGATGGCGTCTAAATACTCTTTCGTTTTCTCCGACTGCACAATTTTCAATCGAGCGCATTCGGCTTTCGAATCGTCTAATTTTTTCCCCATCGAGATCAACTCGTCGTTTAACGTTTCCGCTTTTTCAACAGCCTGGCGACACTGATTCGTCATCTCGTTTAACGCCTTTTTGGCTTCACTGTTTTGTTTCTCTCGCTTTTCGTTGACAAGTTTCAATTTTTCTTGGAAAGTGCCGTCTTTGGTTTGAAGCTTCGAGACTTTCTTTTCGTACGTGTTTCGCGCGATAGTCGCCGCACGTTCGATATCTTCTTTCACGGTTTCGATGGATTTGACGTTTTCTTCGGCTAAGTGTCGTTTCTCCGTTTCTTTCTCTAGTTCCTGGCGCATGGCTTCCAAGGAGGCTTTCAAATCTGAAATTTCGCGCTCCGAGACGACGCGAGATTCGAAAACTTTTTTGGACGCGTGTTGTGCATCGCTCAACTCTTTGCGCAGACTATCGTTCGTGTCTCGCAATTGCACCATTTCTTCGGAAAGTGCTATCTTTTCGGTCTTTGTGACTTCCAACTTGGATTCTAAGTCATTCTTCGTTCGTTCAACATCTGTACATTTTTCCGCGAGTTCCCGCAATTTGCCTCTCTCTTCGTTGATCGTTGCATTTAAAAGCGAAATTTCTGAGGATTTGGATTTCATATCTAACTCATTCGCGGTGAATTTAGCCGTCATTTCTGACAGCTCCTTCATCGCAGAATCGCGATCATCTCTTGCTTTCTCATCCCTTTGTTCAAACAAGTGCTTCTCGCCTCGTAAGATATCTAAATCTTCCGTCAATTTTGCCGTTTCCGACGCCCGCAACGCGTTAGATTCCGATAACGCTTTTCGATGCGATTCTGCGTCTACGTCACGTTGTTTCTTTATTTTCTCGAGCTCGTTGCGTAACGCATCATTCGCGGCTTTCAAATTTTGCAAATCATCCACGCTTTGCGCCATGGTACGCTCGGCGGCTTGTAACAAACTCTGCTGCGGATCGTTTTCTTTCATCGTTGACACGGAAGAGGAAGAAGCGGCAGTGGCGCCTAACTTTCGCATCAATATATTTTCTTTGTTGCGAAAGGAAATAGGTGTTGCGCTTCTAAGCGACGAGCGACTCGCATAAAAGTTGTTGTTCTTGTTGTTGTTGTTGTTGTTCGTATATCTACGGCTATTGCTAAACGGCGGCGAGAACTCGCTCGCGTCTGAGCGCATCGTTTGGCCTCTCGGCGGCGAGAGCGATATCGAAGGTATCCCTGGCGTGTGCGATGTAAGATTATGCGACGGTGTTGGCGTTTCTTGATGTTGTCTAAACAGCGTCTTTTGTATCGCGTCTTCTTCGTTTTCGATTGTATTATTCGTACCGGTATCGGTGCCTTCGGACGTAGGCGACGCGACGTCTGCTTTCGCACCTTTATCGTTGTTCCTATTATTATTCGTCGTCGTCGTCGTCGTCGGTTGAGGTGTCGTCATCAGGACCAACTTTTCTTCCAACATCTTATTCTTCTTCTCCATGTGTTCCATCCGTTCCTCGAAAACCCGCTCGCGTCTCGATATCGTCTCTTGGCTCACCTCTATTAATCTATCGGCCAATTTCATAGAATCTTTCGCGGACAAGGGCGTCGTGGTTGCAATCGCGGTCATGATGTCGTCGTCGAGCGTTTCCAAGAACTCCCTCGACGCCGCGTCGGTGGTGGTCGTCCTCCCCCCAAAGGGGGTCCCGGTCCCCTTCTTTGGGTTTTTCGCGCACTTCTCGAGGAAAAAGTCCATGATGTTGTATGATGCTCGTCTCGCGTCTCTCTCTGAATTTCAAAAATGTCTTTCCACTTTACACGTATAATAATAATTTCATCCCACGACACAGACCAAAAAAAACAGAGAAAGAAGAAAGACACGCGTCGTTTCGACCACCACTCTGCCTCGTCGTCGTTTACGTCGTCGTTCGCGCGGCGCTCCTTCTTCTCCTTCTTTTTTTTCTTCTTTCTTACAGAAAGTCGTCGTCGTCGTTTTTTGCGCGTGCGTGTGCGTGTGCGTGTGAGGAAATCGTATAAAAAGGGTATGTAGTATTCGAGAGGTGGTTGATGGTCGCAGTTATTATTGTGAGTCTTTTTTCTTCGTTTATTATGTTCAAAATCATCGGAAGAGGTGGGGGGAATTTTTTTAAAAGACAAAAAAAAAGCTGATAGGTCGTTCTTTCATTGAGCTTAGATCTGTTAAATTTCAAGAGCTAGTTTGCGGTAATCAGAGTGTCAATATAGTGATTTTAGCTATTATTTGGTAATAGTATATATTGACTTTAAAAACCCTAAACCTGAAAAAGCTTGAAGAAGAAGAAGAAGACCCCTTTGACGAATGAAAAACAACTCTCTCTTTTGTGAAAAAACGAAATGAAATGACACATGCAACATGTGCACAAAAAAAAGGACCGCACGAGAGAGAGAGAGAGAGAGAGAGAGAGAGATGGCTTTGGCGACGTTGGGGACACAGGCGGCTTGGGGAAGGAGGAAGAAGTCTCTTTTGTTTTTGTCCTCCTCGAGAACCCCGTCGTCGTTTTCTTTCCTCCCCTCTCTTTTGACGACGACGACTTTGAGGGAGAAAAAGCGCGAAAAAAGAACGAACGGGCGGGCCTCTTCGTCGTCGTCGTCGTCTGGTTTTGGTGGCGATACGGAGAGGAGAAGAAGAGAAGAAGAGACAACGCGGCGAGAGCAGCGTCCCGTCGGAGAGGAGACGCGGGGCGCGCTGAAAATCTGACGAGACGGAAGAAGAAGCGAACGCGATAAAATGCGTCGTCGACAGAGTGAAAACGATCGAAGAGCAGGAAGATTTATCCGTCGATTACGCGCCGGTGGTTTTGAGAGCTCTCAGCGACGGATCCGATCGTTTGATACCTTTGCACAGCGGAAATAAAGAGAATTCAATTTTGAGGGTGCTCTATTCCGAGATGAAGAAAAGAGTAAAAGAAAGTAAAGACAGCATGGAAACAATAACGTACCATTCCTGGGAAGGGCGACTCCGCGCGGGATTTCGGGACGCCGCGGCGGTGGTAGTCTGCCAACGGAAAGAAGAAGAAGACGATGATGATGACGAGGACGATGAGTTGACGGGAAAGGAAATCCCGACGTTGTTCTCGTTGGCTACGACTGCCATGAAAAATGCCCTTGAGGTATCTGACGCGGATTTGGAGAATTGGGCCACGTGGTTGCAAATAACGAAAGAAGAAAATGACAGAGATGTGGCGCATTCGTCTTCCTCTTCTTCCAAGAGTAAGTTTTCGATCAAAATCGAAGACAAAAGCGGCACGATCATCGACACAAGAGACTGGAAAATTCTTCGATACATTTTGCGGAAAGAAATGCAGCAAAAGTCTCAAAAAACGTACGATTTACCGAACGATTCGGAAGTCATATTGGGTGTACTCGTCGCACTCGTGAAAAATTTGCCGATTTACGCCACCCGAGAAGTCTTGGAAAAATATTCCGTATCGCACGAGTGGGGGTTGACGTACCGAAGGGGGCATTCCGCTCCAAACCCAAATCTAATGCGGCGTCTTACATTCAGAGATGGCGGTGATTTACTGGGTGAAAATTTCCCCGCTGGACACAGTTACTACATCGAGAAACTTTACGTCATGTACGCGCACGCGACTAAATTTTCGGCAGACGCGAAGAAGAACACTCCAAAGAAGCGAAAGAACGGACCGATACAGTATCGCCGCGAGTTGGATCAGTTAATTCTAAAAAGGCTCGAGGTTTCCCTCTTTATCAAGAAGACATTCGATATCAATACCAACGACGGAAACCTGGACGATATGGCCTTATATCAACATTCGCACCTTCAAGAACTTCAAAACGAAATCAACGAAATTTTACCTTTCGAGAAACGAGGCCGCGGCGCGGCGAAGAAAATAATCGACTTGGAGATTGCCGTGCAAAGAGAAGATTACGAAACGGCAGCGAAGTTGAGAGAAGAGCTGAGAGATTTGAATAATATCTCGTGGGTATATCTCAGAGGGAATCAATCGAATCCGTTCGATTGAGTAGGGAATTGGCAAAAGAAAAGAGAGACAAAAATACGCGTTTGTTGTACAAAATAGTAGATGTTGTAAGAAAAAGAGATACACGCATTGCATTCTTTCCTATGGCGCTTCTGGTTCTCTTTGGTACGACCCGCGGTCTCTCGCAAAATTTTCCGCCGCCGGGTTATAAGACTCCCTCGGCGAGCGCACGTCGAAAGATCTCGGCTCCGACCCATACACCGTCGCCCCGTAATACTTCAAAACGTCTTCTGGATAAATCCCTTTCTCATCTACGAGCCCGTACTTTCCCATCGCTTTCGCGTACGACAACGGTGTCCAATCCTTCTCCGTCCTCGCGTCCAAATCCGCGCCGTACTCGTACAAAATCTTCACCATCTCCGGCCCGCCGTCGATGGCCCAAAATAACGTCAAATCGCCGACGTGATTTTTGTAATTCGGATCCGCACCGGACCGTAACAACGCTTTGGCCGCCTCTAAACGACCTCTGTGACACGCACACATCAAAGGCGTGTACCCTTCCTTCGACCCGTACGCTCTACCAAACTCAAAGTTCACATCCGCGCCTTCCTCGATTTTCTTATACACCAACTTCACGTCGTTCTTGATCAAAGCCAACAATAACTCTTCCGTTTCGCGGGAGCCTTTGAGCACGTCGTCACCTTTCGCGTCTGGTTTGTAATCCGGGTGGTGAGAACCTTTCCCGGAATCCCACTGCGCTTCGTAGGCTTCTTCGATGTCTTTTTGGCTGCGGGAGAAGGAAAAAAGTGCATTTTTTGGTCAAACGAGGAGAGAGAAAGAGAATCCTCGAGCGTTTTCGTGTGTTTCTCCGAGGAGATCGAGTGCGCGCACGATGAATGACAAGGACGTCGCAAAGGACCACTACAATCACCCAAACATGCGACGAATCGTGAGAAAGTAAACCTACCGTTGCGCCATGATGGCGTCCTGCGTTGGCGTGCATCATTCGTTTTGCACATTGAAGATTGGAAAATAGAGATGCGTTAGGGGAGATGTTGATCGGAAATCGAATCCGGCGAATCCAGAAGAGATCTCGAAACCCCGAGGAGTGCGAGAGAAACGCATCGCTGGTCGAGACAAAAAGCGACCAATCGAAAAACGTACCATTTGAGACATGATGAGATCGTTCTTTCCCCGCGCGTGCGCGGCTTTCAAAGCGTGCTGGGGTGCTCTTTATTAGTGTTCGTGAAAACGACGAAACGCTTTTTTTTTAATGAAGCTAAAAATGTGTTGTTTTGGGGGGGAGTTTTGTTAGAACAAAATTGGAAAGTTAGAGATTTTTACATTTGCACTTTCAATCAACACTAAGGTAGATGACCATCGACATCAACACCGTTGTCGTCTCGATATTACACTCTCTGGAGCAACACGCGCGGTGACGAGGAGTGCGTCGTCGTCGTCGTCGTCGAACTCCTCGCGTCGGCGTCGACGCTCAACGTACTCCACTTCAAAGAAGAGGCGAAGGACGTGCCTTCTCTAGCCGGCGCTGCGGCGTTGAGCACAGCCTGGAGGGCTAAGTGTTTGCTCGTGGAGTTTGGTGATACCCCTATCCCGTGTTGTTGCTGTTG
>MDTG01377598.1_pt1 | contig 17947 bp, 19 predicted proteins | sample 811421 | NCBI WGS metagenome assembly MDTG01 (sample SAMN05326645, study PRJNA326480) | marine metagenome | isolation source: seawater | place: Pacific Ocean: South East | collected 2011 | reverse complement strand
TATCTCTAGGTAAAAAACTAGGTCTATAAATAATATCTGGCATAGTAGTTTTATGTGCTAATCCATATTGTGAATGTTTATATAAATCATAATCTCTTGATAAAGAATAACTTTTTTGTTCAAGACTATAGTTGCCCTGCGTATTTTTATTTCGTGTAGAAGTCATATGTATATATATATTATAAATTATAAATTATTAATTAATATATTTTTATTTTCATTTGTAATATTTTCGTTATTATTATTTAAAATATTACAAATACACTTATGTGTAAAATCAAATAGTTCATATTTAAATAATAATTTAAATAAACATAAATCATCGTCACCAAATAAATTTATTATCATTTCTAATTTTTTAGAGTTTTTTATATTATTAATAATTTCCTTGATATTGTTATTATGTTTTATATTATCATATAATTTTTCTATTTTATTATTTATAATAGTATCATCCCAAATTTTACTTTCAAAAGCCTGTAAAAATTGGATTCTATATAAATGTTCACTTTGAGTTTCATTCTCTATTAATTTATAAGTGCATATAAAATCACTACAATACATATAATTTAATAATTAAATTACTATTTAAATTATATTAAAATTATTGTTTATTACCTTCTTTTGATAATTCACGCGAAGGAACACCACCTCTAACCCAATTTTTATCAGCAACACCTTCAACAAGATTAGCAGGATTTGAAATAGTTTTTTTTAAAGAATTAACTAAAGGAGTTTGGTTAGAATCCATATAAGCGGTTTCACTTAAAGGATTAGCTGTTTTTCTGCTAGAATTTAAGTCACCATGAAGAATGCGTGATTCGACATCAATATTACCTTTGCCTCTTCCTAAAAATGGAACAGAAATAAATTGTCTTTCATCTAAAGAAATTTTGCATCCAGGTTTTGTTAAACCTGATAAAAATAACATAGAATTTTCATTAATATTATTGCCTCCATGTGAAATTTGATTACCCCCAGTAAAATTCATAAATAATTGTCCCGATGCAAAATCTACATGATCTGAAGCAGGACAATTTGGACGAAAATTATCTAACATATGTGTAGCATATGCAGAATTTTGAATATTTCTTTGGCTATTATCACACAAATCATTTCCTAATCTACTCGGTTGATGAAATGAATAATCATACATATTTGTCATTTATATATTTCCTTAATATATTTATTTATTTAAAATACAATATTATAAAAAATAAATATATTTTTCTATAATATATAAAAACTAATTTTTTGTCCATCTATGTGGTAAATTTTTACTGCAAGCAAGAGTGCTGCCTTCTTTACAAGAAGGCATATCACCATAACAAAAATCAGCAAAAGATTTTTGATCATTTGGTATTTGTGTATTTGGCATAGGATACCATGAACGCATGGATTGATCAAAGTTTATACTATCTCCTAAATCTTTAAATAGTTTTTTTTCAATCTCGGGATCTCCGAAATTTTTAATAATCATATTTTTTGTTTTCTCATTTACTATTTCTTCAACTACAGGATTAAAAGAAGGAGCGGCGATTTTACGCTTAGGATTATCTTGGTAATCAGTTAACATTACATTCATTAGGGGATTTTCTTTTGTTGGCTGTGTAAAATTATGTTTTATTTTATTATATATTTCAGGATTAGTTATGAATGATTCTTTCATTAAATTATATTTGTTTGTATTTTTTAAACATTTTGTTTTATATAAAACAACAATTACAAATAATGTTAATAAAAAAGAAATTATAAATTTAATATTTTTTGTAATCATATATCCAATAAACGATAAAAGTATTACAAGTCGTGTAATTGAATTAAGCTTTTCATTTTGAGACATATTTTTAGTAGGCCATAAATCTAATATATTATTATTTTTCATTAAAACACTGGGATTATTTAACCAAAATTGTGTCATTATATATATGAAAAGGATTTTTATTTGTTAATCTTTTTTCTTTTTCTTCCTTTTCTTTTTTTTTTTTTTATTTAAAGGCGCATCATTAATAGATGATTTATCATATTTTTCACCTGTAGAAAAAATAAAATTTTCAATACCTTGTTCATTTAAACCTTCACTTATTAATAATTGTTCAATTGCTTCATTGGCAGCTTTATTTGCTAATTCTAATTGTTGTTCATTAAAATCGTGATTTTCTCCTTTTTTATCATTTTCAGTAGAATTATTCGCTTTACTCTTCATGCGTTCTCGTTGTTTTGCTGATTTAATATTACGCTCTAAATGAGCCTGCATAGCATTAACATTTAGTTTAGAATTTCCACCACCCATACCAGCCATACCACCCATACCACCCATACTACTAAACATATTTTGCAAATTAGACATACCAGGCATATCTTTCATTTTATTTACCATTTCTCCAGCTTCTGCTAATAATTCACTTTCTTTTAACTCGCCTGATTTAAGTTTTTCATCTAATTTACCTCCTACTTTTTGAACTAAATTCATTAATTTATTTGGTTCCTTTAATAAGTTTTGGAATACATCTCCAACAGATGACTCATTTTCCATATCAATATTTAAATCTTTTGCGGTTTCCTCAGCAATTTCTTTAGCTAAACTGCCTAATTTACCATCCATCATTCCAGAAACGTGATCATTAATAAAATTAGCATCTGGCAAATCATTTAAATCAATATTAGAAACATCTTTAGACCCACTAATATCAAAACAACTATGCATTTGATTAATTGTTTCTTCTATTTTTGTTTTAAAATCATCTTGATTAATAGCTTCAAATAGTTTTGCTGTATCTCCAAATGAACTGCTGTCGGATATATCAGATACGATTGTAAATAATATTAATTGTAAATATTTCCAAATTGTTTCTCGTGTATTGTCACTAATATTTTCTTTCCAAAGTAATTTAAAATCTATACCTGGTAATAATAATAAAGGAGTTTCTTGAGAGAAAATTTTATCATTTTGATATAATATATCAAAGAATTTTTCAGGATATACATTCAAACAAAATTTTTTTAATTCATATATACAAGTTTTCATTTTATCTTTATTTTCAATGTTTTCTGATGTATTATTATTTAATATAAATAATAATTTATTATCAAGATTATCTGCTAATTCTGGAAAAGTTTTCAATAAATCCGAAGTAAAATCATAAAAAATTTTTTTTAGATTATCAAAAAAATCTTTGCTATCATTATTTTCATCATTTAAAAAATTGTTTGATATATCGTTTGAATATTGAAAAACATAATCTGGTAGTATATCATTTAATGAAATATCATTTTTAAAATGATTGTCTAATTCATTTTGATTAAAACAAATATCTACAGTCATAATATATTTTTATTATTTTTATTTTTAAATTAAACTATTCTAATTATATTTATTTATTATATAATAGAGATAATTTTTTAAGATTTTGAAGATATTTTAAAACTTTCATTTGATTATCTTGTGACATATTTCTAACAGGATCGCGTAATTTATCAATTTTTTCAATGATAATAGTAGAACTTGTATTATATTTTAAATCATTTTCATAATTTTTATTAATAAAAAAATCAATGTTGTTAGAGTCTAATTCGTTGGCATATTTATCAACAACATATTTTCTAAAAACTCCAATTACTAATTTAGGATTCGCTTTACGAAAACTAATAAAGGAATTTTTAATTGTAACTAAATCTTCATTATCTGGTAAAACTCTTATTATATCTTCAATAAACTCTATAAAATGATCATTAAAAGTTTTTAATATATGTGTTTGTTCCATAATATTTAAAATAATGTTATTTTTTTAAATTATTAATAATTTTTATATTTTATTTCTTTCTTTTTCATATTGTTCTAATGTATTTGAACCTACTTTATCGGGGGTATAGTTATCTGGAGGCGTTTCAATAGTATCATTAATATCTAATGCAGCATAATGATGTTGTTGTCTCATACCACCATTACCTTTTGCGGATAATTCGTCTGAATTTTGATCTAAAAAACTAAAATTATCAGAAGCAACACCATAATTGTTTAATCCAAAAGAAAAAGCAGTTGGTTCTCCATTAAACATAGTAACTCTTTCTTGAACTTTTTGTTTAATAGGTTGAATATGATTATCTATTTCATTACCAAAAATAACTCTATTTCCTCTATTAAGTAATAAAAGAGCAGGAACTTTAGTAACAGTTGGTGGTAATAATATTTCTTGTCCATCTTCTAAAAGTATATTTGTAACACCATTAGGTTTTTTAATTCTTTTATCAATGCAAATAAAATGCATATCATCTTTTATTTGTGATTGTGAAATATTTTGAATTAATTTTTTTGAATGTTCACAATAATTACTATAATAAATAATCATACTCATTATATTTAAATATCCTATTAATAAATTTTTAAATTTAAATTAATTTATTTAATTATAAATTTATTTAATTATAAATTGATTTAATTATTTATTATTATAGATATATAATAATATGTCAAGCCCAAAAGTATCTGTTATAGAACAGGATGAAGACGAATTAAATTTTAAAATTACAGATGTAAATGTAAGTATTGCTAATTCGATTAGACGTATTATATTATCGGAAATACCAATTGTAGTATTTAAAACAACACCATATGATAAAAATAATGTTGATATTATAAAAAATACTTCTCGAATGAATAATGAGTTAATAAAACAAAGATTTAGTTGTATCCCAATTCATATTAATGATTTAAATTTTCCTAAAGAAGATTATATAGTTGAAGTTAATGTTACGAATGATACAGATAAAATGTTATACGTTACAACAGAAAATTTTAAGATAAAAAATATTAAAACAGATACTTATATGAATACAAGTGAAAGTAAAAAAATATTTCCACCTAATAATATTAGTGGAAATTATATTGATCTTATTAATTTAAGACCAAACATATCAGATGAAATACCGGGTGAAAGTATTAATATACTAGCAAAGTTTGATATAGGAACTGCTAAAGATGATAGTGCGTTTAATGTTGTATCAACGTGTTGTTATTCGAATACCCCAGATGAAATAAAAATAAATAATGAGTGGAACATAAAATTAAAGGAATTAGATAAAGAAATGGATAAACAAGAAATAGAAAATTTTAAAAAAGATTGGTATAATTTGGATGCCAAAAGAATAGTAATTAAAGATTCTTTTAATTTCAAAATAGAGACGGTAGGACAGTATGATAATTTAACAATTGTTTTTAAAAGCTGTGAAATAATGATAAATAAAATACAGAAATTAAATGATGATTTACAAAGTAAAGAAAATTTAATAAATGAATCAAACAATAATATTAATAATTGTTATGATATTATTCTTGAAAATGAAGATTATACACTAGGTAAGGTAATTGAATTTATGTTATATAATAATTATTATAAACATCCTATCGAAAATCCTGATGGTATATTAACATTTTGTAGTTTTAATAAAAAACATCCTCATGATTCTGATAGTATTATAAAAGTAGCATTTTTAACAAAAAAAGAAAAAATCGATGTAATACAATTGTTAAGTGAAGTGTGTAATGAAACTATTAATATATATAAAAATATTTCTTTGAATTTTAAGAATTAAATATAAATATTTAATATATATGACTTTTACTAAAAAAATGGTTGAAAAAACTATATGGTTTTCATTAATTATACAAATAATTACAGGTATTATAACATTTAATGGATTTTTTATTAAACTTAACGAAACAGATAGAATTTTAGGAGACATATTAAGATTAGAAACAATAGTGCAGTTCATTGAAATAATTTTTTATATTTGGATTGCAAATTCAATTTTAAATGTTAAAAATATGGCATCAAAAAGATATTTTGATTGGAGTATAACAACACCATTGATGCTACTAACAACAATAATGTATATGAAATATAAAGAGAATAAAGAAAAAAAAGAAAAAAACAATAATGATAACGATTTAGAAAAAAATTCATTAACTACCAAGAAATTTATAATTGATAATAAAGAAAATATTTTTTTAATATTTGGATATAATTTCTTAATGTTATTATTTGGATACTTGGGAGAGATAGATGTAATCTCAAAATATATAACAATACCGTTTGGGTTTATATTTTTTATTAAATCTTTTGAAATTATTTATAAAAACTATGCAAATAAAAGTTTACAAGGAGAGAGATTATTTATATTTTTGACAATAGTATGGAGTTTGTATGGTATTGCGGCAACGTTTTCTGTAAATTTAAAGAATATATGTTATAATATATTAGATATTATATCTAAAAATTTTTATGGTTTATATATTTATTATGAAATAATAAAACTTACAAGTGTTAATTAGAATTATATTTAATATAATAATTATTAATTAAGTATATTTAATAAATAAATATACTTAATATTATTGATATAAATTTCTACTATAAATATAAGATAATGAATGAAACATCACAAAATAATGTAAATATAAAATTAGGAGACATTATCGAAATTGAAGCATTAAATGATAAAATTTTCCATAATATTAAATTTTATGTTAAATATATTGATACTAACAAATTGGTTTTACTTTCGGAAGATAATGAAGAACAAACATTATTTATTAATGAAGAAGGCAATTTAAGTAATGAAAGTATATCAAGTATAAATATTCTATATCGTGAACCAGTTAAAGGTTATGCAAGACAAAATGGTTTAATAACTGGTGTATGGATAGACTTACATTTTAACACAAATATACCGATTATTATTACAGGTAAAATAACAAATTTAGATGAAGATCAAATAGAAATAAAAACAATAACAGGAGATATATTATATATAGATTTTGGTTATAAAGGAATTCCTAATGATATACCTATTGAAAAAATTTTAATTCGAGATACACCAATAACAAGTAAAAATATAACATCTGAAGAGGATGAAGAAGTAAATAAAGAAATGGAAGAAATAAAGGATGAAGAAGATAAAGTTAGTAAAAATGAAAGTATGCCGATAGATGATATTTATGGAGATGAACTAATTAAAGATGAAGATATAGAAAGTAAAATAAATAATATAGAAGATATTAATAAAAACATTTTTGAAGCAGACCAAATATCATTTGGTGAAGATTTGGAAGAAATTGTACAAGTAATAAATATACCTGAATCAAAAAAATTATATAGTATTGATAAACAAACAAATGACATGTTAAATGATTTTTTATCTAATATAGCAAATATAAATAGAACAGAAGAGGTTGTCAATAATATTCATTTGATTATTAGTAGATATGTTCAATTACGAAAAGAATTTTCAACATTTGATGAAAATAATAATATAATTACTTTTATTAAAAAAGGCGCTGAATACAAACCTTTAGTGAAATCTTTACAGGAACTTAATAAAAAATTATATTGGATAATACCTGTTACTAAGAATAAAAAGAAAATATATGATATAGATAATGAAGATGATAATAGTTTTATTATTCAAAAAATGTTAGGTAATAGTTTACAGGATATTGATGAAATAAATAATAAATTTATGGAAACAAAATCACAAGATAGTCCAAATAAATATAAAATCTATTTGGATTCTATTACTGATTACTATAAATCATTTAGTAATTCCAATATGAAAGACGATGTTATTATTAGTAAAGAAATAGGATCTGATATTAATGCAATAATAAATAATTTTGAAGATTTTAATAGCAATGTAGTTGAAAAAAATATAATTACTAAAAATAAGTTTGTTTCCCAAAATTATAACACAGGTTTACATTATTTAAAAAATATAAAAAATGAAGTAATTTTGAACAAAATAAAGAATGATGTAATAGATATTAAATCATTTATCACGCTCCCATTAAACGTATTAAAATTTTCCTATGTAAACTTACCCACTACGAATATAATGATGAAAGCAGATTTAAATAATAATTTCATGTCATTATGGAAAATTTTAAATAAAAATTCTAATATAAATACCCATATTGTAACCGATATTAATAAACCGTTAGATCACGAGAAGGATATATATCTTAATAATATTACCGAATATACAATAGACCCAGATATAATTAGTAAATATAGTAATCAGAATGAATTATATGAAAATTTTTTAAATACTATTATACCTAAAACAAGAGTGTTATTCAATTTGATAAAAAAAAATATAACTGAAAAATTAACAGTTTATGATATCATACGATATTTGGAACCGTTTATGATATATTCGAGTGATATTTCTTATATGCAGTATAACGAATTTATTATTTTTATTAGAGAGAAAATTAAAGAATATAAAAAACGTTACGTTGAAAATATACGAAACTTGAGTGATATGTATGTTGGATCAAGAGATTATGAATTAAATTTACATACAATTCTTAAAAATAATGAAAAAATTTTTAGCGATGTTATTGAAAGTTATAAATTACCTAAGGATAATAGTATGAGTAATGAAGAAATAATGGCTCAGATGTTTAAAATTGATAACTGTCATTTATACAATAGTGCAATAAAGATTTTAACAATTAAATTAAAATTAACTAATAATATTCAAGAGATCAATACGATAATTAATGAAAAAAAATTATTACTAGAAAATCAAAATAAGAACAATAGTGAAATCAAAGATGATTGTAAAAAATATGTAATAACAAAAAATTATAATTCAGTTGATGAATTAGAAGAAGATAATGGAAAAGATATATATTATGACAAAAAATATGATAAAACATTATATGAGTTAATAAATGAATATGAAAGTGAAATTAAATCTTTTGAAGATGAAGAAATAAAAATAGGTTTTTTATCAAAAAAATTACAGGAAAAAAATGGATTAACTGAAAATAATTCTTTGCGCGAAGCTAAAGCAATTATACAAAAAAAACGCATGGTTGAAGAAGGAGAATATGCTGTTCTTAATTATAATGATAATATGTTATATTATAAACGGGAAGATAAAACTTGGATACAAGACAAGAGCATAGATGAAAAAATTTTAACAGACGATACAAAGCTCTTTTGTAATTTTAATTTAAATTGTATAGATAGTGATAATGAATGTGAAAATATTAAAAATAAAGATAATACAATAAAAATAAATAAATATAAAGATATTGTAGATGAATTTGATACAACTTTAAATTTAAGTAAAGAAAAAATAATTTCTGACACAAAAAAAACATATGAAAAAGCATTAGAAATAATTAAAAAAAATAAAATAATAACAAATAAAGAAGAATTAAAATATAATAAGCAAAAAAAAATAATTAGTGGGGAAATGGAAATTAATGATATTATTATTTCACCTTATGATAAATTAGCAAGTATAATATTAGGTCAGAATGATATTGTAAAAAAATATAATGATATAAGTAAATTTATTCAGTTGTATACAAGAGAGCCTGAAAATAGAAATGAAGAAGATGAAATGTGGTTGTATTGTATAACAACAGGTGTTAAACTCTTACCAGTATTTATAAAAAAATTATCTGATGCGTTCCTTACAGGTAATACAAAATTTTATCTTGATACAATTGCAATATTATGCTCTACACAAGGTACGATAAGTGATGATGAGGCATTCTGGATAGATGAATATAGTGGTTATAACATTGTTCCAATAGAATTTTCTAATCAAGAAGATTATAATGAACAGGGATTTAAGATAAAAACAAATGATTTTTTAGAAAATGATATAATTATAGATACAAATGATAATAAATCAAATAAATATAATGATAATCCTATAGTAATTACCAGTAATGCTGTAATTAATGCGTTTATAAAATTTACTGGTGTTATTATTAGCAATGATAATATGGATTTTATAATAAATAATGTAATTTTAAATTCTCAAAATCCTAAGATCCTTCCAAGTAAAAAATCATATGAGGCAAAGATTAATAAACAAGATAAAAAAGACGGTAAGAAGTTCGCAAGTTATGAAAAATTTAAAAAGAAGCAAATTATAATTTTAACATTATGCTATTTACTAATAGTTATACAAACTAGTATTCCCGATATTAAAACAAAAAAACAATTTCCTGGTTGTAAAACTTCTTTTAAAGGTTACCCATTAGATAATAATGAGGATAATATATCTGGTATTAAATTTATAGCATGTGTTATAAGTAATATTAAGAGTTCAATAGAACCATGGGATGCAATTAAAAGCATGAATGAAAAAAAAATAATTATAGAGATGCTTAATATTATAAAGAAATATATTTTAAGCAATTCAGATGTAAAAAATGTAATTAGTAAAAAATTAGAAAATAAGAATATAATTGACGATGAAGATGATGTAATTGAAAATTTAAATTTAATCACTTGGAATAATTTTTTACCTTTAATGAGCGAAGTAAAATTAGATAATGTCAATAATATTACAAATGATTTTATTTCTGAATTAAAGGATGATATGAAAAAAGGTTCAATGAAACAATATGAAAAGATAGAAATAATACGTGGTAAAATTATTTTATATACAGCTAAAATACAGGAAGTTATACAAAATATTATATCCCAAAAAACAACTATATTATCAAGTAATTCACAACAACCATTCTTAGAAAACGCTTGTTGTAATGAAAATAATTTTAATTCTTTAGAATATTTTATTAATATTAAACCTGAAATTATTAATTACAATAATAATAATGCTTCAATGCAAGATTTATTAGACGATATAGGTAAATTAGGAAAAGCACCTATAGTTTTTTCACCAGAAAACACAAAAAGTAAAAAAACAACTTTAAAACAAGAATATTCAGAAGAAACTATATATCAGGCTTTTATTACATACTGTAATTTTAATTCAGAACTTCCAATTAGTTCTATTCTATCGTCAGTATGTTTACAAAAACCCGAAGATTATGATATAAATAATTCTATTAAAGAAAATATTAATATTCTAAAAGAAAATGGTGTAAATTATACGAGTGAAAATCTTATTCAATTAATGAATATTATAAATAAAAATAATATTATTAAACTGGAAATTCATAATGCTACAATAAATAATATTCAATCATATCAAAACATACTACAAAATTTAAATAGTGAAGATTCATCAATATTACCAAATGAATTTATTGAAAAAATGTTATCAATGATTAATAATTTTGATAATAGTAAAAATATAACAGAAGATACTGTTGAAATGATAGAAATAAAAAACTATCTTAAAAAAGAGCAAAATGTTATATTGAGAAATGAAATAATACAATTTTTAAAAGAAAATACAAATATAAAAAAAGATAACAAAATTTTTGATTGCATTAAAAATATTATGAAATTTAATATAAATGTCCCTGATGATAATTTAGAAAATAATATTCGTAATAAAGATAATAATACTTTCACGTCTGTAGATTTTATTAAGAATATTTTTAGAGATATTTGTATTACATTTCCAAATATGATTTTAAATAAAATTGACTATACGGAAATATCTATTCCAAAACATTGGAAACTTTCATTTAATCATAATATAGATATCAAAAACTATTTACAAGATTATTATAAAACTTTATATCAATTTTATGATGATGACGTAATAGAAATTTTATTAAATAAAGTAATTCCAGAAATTAATATTATCTATGAATTAGCAATGAATACATATTATAATGGTTCTATTTATGATAACGAAACACGTTTTTATTCTATATTTAGTAACGATATTTGTGAACAATTATTTACATTTTATTTTTATTCAATTATTATTAAATTTATAAATATTTTACAAGAAGATGAGGAAGATTTTTTTAATAAATCAGAATATTCAAGTGATGATGATAAAGACGATGATTTAAGTTATATTATTAGTGGTGAAACAAGCTCACTAAATAAGAAAGTGGCTAATTTTTTGAAAGTTATTATAGAAAGAAATTGTTTGGATAAAGAGAATATTAATTTTAGTTATGATATGCTTATGAATAAAATTCATAGAGAGAAAGAAAGAGAAAAGGATAATATAGTAGAAACACTCAAAAATATGAGTACTGAAGAACGAGAGATTGAAAATATGTTTAAAAATAATAAATTAGGTAAATGGAGTAAAGGTTTGCAGAAAGGACTATTTACATATCAAGCTGGTACATATGATGAAGAGCGTGCTGAAATAGAAAAACAAATGATCATTGATGCTAAATTAGGAAGTGGTGTCAATGATCCAAATAGAGATATATTAGCAATGGATATGGAAACTCAAAATATTATAGCAGAACAAATAGAAAATGAAGAATATTCTCTGAATCATTTAGGAAATGATGATGACTACGGAAACTTTGATGGAGATGAATTTTATTAAAATAAATATATTGTTGTATTATAATGTCGATATGTAAGTTGCTGTTGAACTTAAATATTACAATACTAATAATTAATTATATATAAGTCATATATCTGGTGTTGGTAATGATAATACTAATGGTAATATCGCATATTTTGTGTTGCTTCTACATATATCGTAATATAATTGTTATTTATAATATAAAATATGTTATAAATAATAAAAAAATAAATAGTAAATAATAAAAAACTTCTTTAATATTATAATATAATGATGAACAGAAACTATATTAGACGTAATATTACAACTATCGCCATAATAATATATGCATTTCTTTATACGATTGTTATAATGTTAAAACCAGCATTTATATATAATGAAGATGGAACTTTAAGAGATTTTGGTGTTGGTTATAAGAAAAAAACTGTAATACCTGTTTGGTTAGTAGCAATATGTTTAGCGATAATATCTTATTTTATTGTTTTATATTATTTAAGTTATCCTAAAATGATAGAATAATTTTAATCAGTTATACTTTATAAACAGTTTTAGCTTTTTTATTTAAAAATTTAGTGTTAATATCTTTTAATTTTTTATCATTATTTTCCATTAAAGAAAGTGGTTTATTACAGCCGGAATTTATAATATAATTAAAACTTGCAGATGTAATAAGAGTACCAAGTAATATATACCAAATATATTCAGAAACAAAATATTTAATTCTTACAAAATTTTCTAATTTATCTTTTAAATCTGTATTTCCTGCTAATACATCTTTATTAACACTTGGTTTGAATAAAATACTTGATGTATCCCAAAATTTTTCAAAATTTGAAGGTGTTATTTGATTAATTAATAATGATTCATTTCCATAAATTTGTGCTAAAGTTTCTTGAATTTTATTGTCACTATTAGTTGTATTTTTTGGTTTAAATATTTCATATATTAATTTAGATAAACCTAAAATTTTAACAAAACCATAACCAAAAGTGTTTGAGAATGGGGCTAACCAACCAGGGAATAACATAATCATTAGATTAAATACACCAAAAATTAAAATCCATGGTATTGCAGTGACAAAAATTGCTGTTGGTAATTGGCCGGTTTCGCATATTTTTTTAGTAAGATCAAAATTAATAAAAAACTCTATTGCTATTACAAATAATATATAAATAAATGAAACTGCGGTTTCATCTGATTTTCTATAATATTTTATCGGAAAATATAGTGTTGTTAATAAAATAAACCATAATATTCCTGCTGATGGATTGGGTGTTTTATCACTCATGTATAAATAATATGTATAATATATTTTAAAAATATGACATTATTATTTAATGAATTCTGAAACACCTATTTTGTGTGAACCAGGTATGAAATATTTTATTAATTGTTCTTTAAAAGAAAGTCATAAAATAAAAGAAAAACACTCGAGTTTACTTTTTAATATAATAATGACTATAATATTAATATTAATAGTATCATGTATATTTTATTATAGATATAAGGGAAGATTAACACAACAAGATATAGAAAAAAAAAATCGTAAAAAACAAGAATATATTGTATCAAAATTACAACATATGTCAGCAATAAGAGAAAAAAATAATATTAGTATGATATCAGATTTACCTGTATTGGTGAATAATCCAGAATTAGAAATGCTTAAAAGATATGCATAAATTATAAATTATAAATTATAATTTATAAATATATATATGAGTTTAAGTAATTCAAAATCTGATTTATCAATATTATCTACCCAGGACTTATCCAAGAAATCACCTGATTCTTTGTCTTCATTAAATATACAAATAAATGACTATTATAAATTAAAAGCAAAATATGATGAATCAATTATGAAAATTAAAAAAAAAATAAAAAATAATACTACTTTAACAAAAAAATATAAACAAAAAGAATTTGCTAATACTAAATTTAAATGTGTTAATTGTAACCAATACGGTGGAACAATATTTGATATAAAAAAAAATAATTTGTCAGCAATATGCGGAGCAAGTAATAAATGTGATTTAAATATTAGTATTGATAAAAAAACATATTATAATATAAGAGATGAAAAAACAAATGTTGAAGAAGAAATAAACTTATTAAAAAGAGATATAATAAAAACAAAATTAGATTTTTTATTTAATTATATTGATGAAAAAGAAGTTACAAATGAGTTTACTATACAAAAAGAAGATTATGATACATTTTCAAAAGGATTAATTATTACACAAAAACAGTATATAGATATTGTAGATAATATAGAAAAAACCAATTTATTAAAAGAATCCATTAAAATTTTACATGAAAAAATCCTAGAAATTAAGGATTTAGAAAAACAATATATTGAAACGATGAATACACAACTATTGGAAGATATAATTACTATTTATAAAATAGATATAATACCATTAAATAATAAAATTAGAAATCTTAAATATAGTTATTACAACATAGTAAAAGATGAAGAAGAAAATAATATTATTATTAAGATGCCTTATACATTAGATAAATTATTTTTACAAAATTATTAATAATAAAAAATAAAAATGAATATACATTATATAAATGTTATTTAAATATATATCTTTACCTGTATTTATTATTAGTTTTGCAATAGGTATATTTTATGTATATTTACTTACTCCATCTCCAAATATTATATATGTTTATCCTACACCAGATAATATTAATAATATAGAATATAAGGATAAAGCAGATATATGTTTTAAATTCGAAGCTTCAGAAGTAAATTGTTTAAATACAAAATTTAAAGATATACCAATACAAAGTTAAAAAATAAAAACATAATATATAATGATTAGTAATGTTGTAAAATCATTGAAAACAGATATAGGGAAAATGATATTATCTATAATTTTAGGAATAGGTTTAGCTAGTTTATTTCGAAAATCTTGTGAATCAAGAAACTGTTTACTATTTCGTGGTCCATCTTTTGAAGAAATAAATGATAATGTTTATAAATATGATAATAAATGTTATAAATTTAAAGAACACCCTATTAGATGTAATGGAAAAAATAAAAAACAAGTAAGATTTGCGTAAATTTTTTAATATATATTTTAATTTAATATATATTATATGACTTCTAATTTAGATGATTTGCCACTTTCAAATACAATTGAACAAAATAATATTACTCTGCAAACAAGTGATAAGAATACAGTTGTAGAAAATAGTGTAACTAATATACAACAACAACGCGAAAATGATTTAAAACTACACCAATCTGATGGAACAAATGGTAATAATGTAAATACAAATACAAATACAAATACAAATACAAATACAAATACAAATACAAATACAAATAATAATATAAATATGAATGATTTTGTCACAAGTATTCAATCGGCTGTTTCTAATGGTTCTTTAACTTTACCTTCGAGAGATATACCACAATCCCAAAGTCATTTAACTCAAGATGATGAAATAAAACATAATTTTATTCCTGGAGATAATCGTGATTATATTGATGAAGATATAAGTAAAGATGATATTATAAATAATTATTTAAAACAGCAAAATAAAAATAAAAATGCTGATGATTTTTATAATCAAATGCAAACACCTGTTTTAATATCTGTATTATATTTTATATTTCAGCTACCTATAGTAAAAAAATTATTTTTAAAAATATTTCCAGCATTTTATCATAAAGATGGCAATTTAAATGTAACCGGTGTTATTGTAAATAGTGTGTTATTTTCTATTATTTATTATATAATAGATTATTCTATTGATTATTTTAGCATATAGTAATATATGCTAATTATCAATATCTAATTTTGTTATAGTAACTTTTCCTTCATTAGCAAATTGTTCTACAAAATTATCATTTTTATAATCATTAATATAACGAATCTCTTTTATACCAGAAGCACATAATATTTTAATGCAATTAATACATGGATAATGCGTTATATAAGCAATACTATCTTTACAACTAACTCCTCTTTTTGCACAATCTGCAATAGAATTTTGTTCTGCATGAATAGTTGCAATTTCATGATTATCTCTAATAACCTGCTTATGTTCTACTCCTGACAAATAACCATTATAACCTTGAGATATAATCCTGTTATCTTTTACAAGTAAACATCCTACTTTCAGTCTGTTACATGGTGAACGCGATGATGTTAATATAACTATATCTTTGAAATATTTATCCCATGATGGTCTTTTATATTCTTTTTTTTCCTCCATATTTACTAATATGTATATAATATTATTTTTATGTAGTATTATTAAGTTATAAGTTATAAGTAAAAATAATTTATTGTTATATGGATGATAACAATAAATTATTAAATTTATATGTTAATACATTAGTAAAAAATGTAGATTCTAAAAATATACCAAAGGAAATAGATCTTATATTTGACGGTGGTGTATTTAATGGATTTATCGGTTATGGATTTTCTATGTATTTAAATGAATTACAAAAGCAAAAAAAAACAAAAGTTGTTAGGGTATCTGGTTGTAGTATAGGTTCCTTATTGGCTTTATTATATATAGTAAACATTGAAAAAGATATTGATATAGATATTAATAATATATTTAAAAAAGGAATTAATGGATTTAAAAAAAAATTTAATTTTAGTGAAAATGATAAAATAATAAGAGATTTGGTTTATTCACTATTTGAAGACGATAATTTAAATATCTTAAAAGACAGATTGTACATATGTTATTATGATATGAAAAAGGTAGAAAAAAAAATAGTACATGAGTTTAAAAATAGAGATCACTTAATCGAATGTCTCATTAAAAGTAGTCACATTCCTTTTATTTCAAATGAGGATTTTAAATATAAACAAAAATACATTGATGGTTTGACACCATACATTTTTAGAGACAACATACGACCTTCCTTACACATAATGCTAATTACATTTAAAAATTTATCTCGTATATTTTTTAATTCAAATGAAGTAAATGCCAATTCAAGAATAATAACTGGAGTTGCAGATGCAAATGAATTCTTTACTTGTGGAAAATCAAATATGTGTTCGTATGTTAAAGAATGGAATAATAAGAGATATATATTTATAAGAGCGAGAGAATTATGCTGCTTTTTTATTATTTGGATTATTGAAATTTTAATTATTATAACAAAATATATACCTGATTTTGTAACGCAAACAACAATTTGTTGTGGATTAAAACATATTTTTAATGAAATATATAAGGATATTATGTTTAAATTAGTAAATTAATATTTAGGTTTCCATTTTTTAAAATTACAATTATCTATGCACGCTTCAACAGGAACGTGTAAGCAAAATTTGTTAGGGTATCCTTGTTTAATACACTTGCTATATGATTCATAACCCTCTTTATTATCCAACAGTAACCAACGTGATAATTGCCGGTATAGATCGATCCTCTTCCTCCTCCGCTCCATCCTTGCCTCATAGACGACAGTGCGCTCGAGGAGACGAGGTTTAGTAGATTTTGCTATATATACGCTATAATAATCTATTATTAATGTTATTAATAAACTTACAAATATAATTGGTATAACGTTTTTTATATCAGTAAATATATTCTTTAAATTTTTAGAAAACATATGTATTAATATAATAAACTATTAAAATTAATATTTTAATCTCTTATTTTAATTTTTTTTTTT
>MDTG01061172.1_pt1 | contig 17948 bp, 19 predicted proteins | sample 811421 | NCBI WGS metagenome assembly MDTG01 (sample SAMN05326645, study PRJNA326480) | marine metagenome | isolation source: seawater | place: Pacific Ocean: South East | collected 2011 | reverse complement strand
TTTTTTTCTATAAGAGGAAATGGGCCATTTTTGGATATTGGTACACCAGAATCATTTAGTGAATCGGAAGCGTTTATTAAAACGCTTTTTTTTGACCACAATACAGGCGGACTTTGCTAATAAGATTTGTTAAGTATTAATCAAGCTTATTGAGTGGATGTTCATTTAAACAAATCTAAAAAGTTAAGAGATCTCATGAATGAGCAGGATAAAGTGGGTTTAGGCAGTCTAAATGAGTTAGAACTGTACAGATTGTACGAATCTTTGTACAGGATAAGACGGACGGAAGAGAAGATAGCAGACGTTTATCCCACTGATAAAATTAAAAGTCCAGTCCACTTATCGATAGGGCAGGAAGCAGTTTCCGTGGGTGTCTGTGAGGCCTTAGAACCCGGTGATTATGTATTTGGAACCTACAGAGGACATGCTCTTTATTTGGCTAAGGGCGGCGATTTAAAGAAAATGATTGCTGAATTGTATGGGAAAGTTACTGGATGCGCAAAAGGGAAAGGTGGGTCAATGCATCTAGTAGATGTGGCTAATGGAGTGATGGGTACTTCTGCAGTTGTTGCAACAACTATTCCAAACGCTGTCGGATACGCCTTGGGAATTAAACAGCAAAATAGAAGAAATATAGTGGTTAGCTTTTTCGGCGATGGGGCTATAGAAGAAGGTGTATTCTCAGAGAGTATAAACTTTGCGGTCCTTAAGAATCTTCCCATAATCTTTGTCTGCGAAAATAACAACTATGCAATACACTCAGATATAGCGAGGCGCCAATCGATAAGTGAAATTACAGATCAAGTAAAGCCTTATGGGTTGCCTGTACGGAAAATAGTAGATAACGATATATTTGCTATTAAAAACTACGTGCATTCTATAGCGACTCAAATCAGGCAAAATAATATGGGTCCTGTCTTCGTAGAATGTATGACCTATCGTTGGTTAGAACATGTGGGACCCGGTAGTGATTTCCAACTGGGTTATCGTAGTGAAGACGAGGCAAAAAAGTGGATGGAAACAGATCAGTTATTGCGTCTACAGCAATACATTAAAGATGAGGATCGACTTCAAATAGAACACGCGATTGACGAGGAAATAGAAAAAGCGTTTGAGTTTGCCGAACAGAGTCCCTTTCCTTCAGAAGATGAACTGTATACTGAAATCTTTAAGGTGTAAAAATGAGTCGAGAGCAGACTTTTACAGAAGCTATATGTGAAGCGACACATCAGTTAATGGAGGAAGATGACTCCGTTTTCGTAATGGGATTAGGTGTTGACGACCCCAAAGCTATTCTTGGTAGCACTAAGGGCTTGCTAGATGCATTCGGTCCCGATCGTATTTTTGATACACCATTATCAGAAGATGCAATGACGGGAGTCGCAATTGGCGCTGCTTTAGCTGGAAGGCGTCCTATTCATGTTCATATACGCATGGACTTTTTGATGCTTGCGATGAATCAACTAATAAATGTCGCAGCAAAAAATCATTACATGTACGGAGGTCAACAATATGTACCGATAGTAATACGTGCAATGATTGGAAAAAGTTGGGGGCAGGGGGCGCAGCATTCTCAAGCGCTACATTCTTTTTTCGCACATGTTCCAGGTATCAAGGTCGTCATGCCTACGACACCATATGACGCGAAGGGTTGTCTTGTAGAAGCGGTTTCAGACGATAATCCCGTTGTTTTTATTGAGCATCGCTTACTGCACTACCAAAAAGGGCCTGTGCCTCAGAAATTATACAGACTTGATCAGGGAAAGGCACGTGTAGTTGTTCCTGGTTCAGATGTAACGCTTATAGGATTATCGTACATGGCCATTGAGTGTTTTAGAGCTCAAAAATACCTTGAATCTAAGGGTGTTAAGGCTGAAGTTATTGATCCGGTTTGGTTAGTACCTTTTGATTTGGATACCATAATTAAGTCTGTAGAAAAAACAGGACACTTATGTGTGGTAGACAATGGATGGACAACTTGCGGGTTTGGTGCTGAGATCATTTCTCAAGTAATTGAAAAATTACAATATAAGCTACACATAAAAGTACATCGTATGGGTTTCGCGTCAGTAACCTGTCCTACAACTACTCCACTAGAAGACCTATTCTATCCGAATGCGAGGACAATAGCTTCTTCCGTTTATCGCTTGCTGAAGCCTGAGCAAAGTTCTTGGATACCGGAAGAGCGAGAAGATTTGAAATCCGTTGAGTTCAAGGGGCCTTTCTAGTTTACTCTACAGTTAAATAGGAGATGCAAAATTGTCATTAGACTGGCCGTTAATGAGAAACAATATACAAAGGGAAGACCTTGATGTTGTTATTGAATTTCTAAAACAAGACGATCCAATTCTAACTCAATCAAGCCAGGTTCATGCATTTGAAGAAGAATGGTCTAATTGGCTTGGGGTTAAGTATAGTGTTTTCGTCAATTCTGGATCTTCTGCCAATTTGTTAAGTATGGCCGTGTTGCGAGAGCTTTGTGGAACTGGAGAAGTTATTGTCCCCACTTTAACATGGGTGTCTGATATCGCTTCAGTTATTCAGTGTGGCTTTGATCCTGTTTTTGTTGACATAGATCCTAGGTCACTTGGCATGAATAACGATCATATTATTCAAAAGATCACGTCTAATACAAGAGCTGTATTCATGACACATGTTCTGGGTTATAATGCCCTTTCTGAAAAACTCTTACGTCTTCTCAAGGAAAGAAACATACCTTTGATAGAGGACGTGTGTGAGTCGCACGGAGCAGAGTTTTCTGGGCAGAAGCTCGGAACTTGGGGATGGCTATCCAATTTTTCTTTTTATTATGCTCATCACATGAGTACAATCGAGGGGGGTATGATCTCAACTAATGACGAGAATGCATATCAACACCTGCGCATGATGCGTGCACACGGGATGGTTCGTGAGTCCAGCTCAGACGATATTAAGACAAAATACCACGAACAGTTTCCCGACCTAAACCCCGATTTTATTTTTGCTTTTCCTGCATACAACGTACGTAGCACTGAAGTTCAAGCATTGATAGGTCGTTCGCAGCTAAAATCACTTGACCAACGTAATGAAGTAAGAAAGAAAAATATTGCCTTCTTTCTTTCGAGATTAGATTCAGAGATATACCGGACTGATTTTCTCTTAGAAGGTAACTGCAACTATGCATTGACTTTGGTTTTAAAACATCCTGACGTAGAGCTTAGGGACAGGGTAGAGAATATGCTACGTTCTTTAAAAGTTGAGTTTCGTCGCGGGACCTCAGGTGGGGGAAATCAGATTAGACAACCCTACCTTAGGAAATACGTAAGTGAGACCTTTGCAGAAGACTTTCCTGAAGTTGACCACGTTCATTTCTATGGATTTTACATTGGTAATTATCCGGATTTGGAAGAGAGTAAGATTTCTATTCTTTGCGATAAGTTAAACAGCCTAAGTGACTAGCAATGTTTATTGCTTTTTATTAAGAGGAGATTCATGTCAGAAACGAGGTCTTTTCAAAAAGTGCTGATTACAGGCATTGGTGGATCGGGTGGTAGTTACCTTGCTGAATATATAGCACGCGATCATCCAGATGTTGAAATTCATGGTATTGCTCGATGGCACAGCATTACGCAGAATAATTTGCTAAATATTAAGGCACAAGTTGAAGTGCACGAAGCAGATTTATTAGATTTTGGCTCAACGTTCGAAGTGATTCGAAAGGTTGGACCGGATGCAATCTTTCATCTTGCTGCCCATGCCAATGTTCGGGCCTCATTTGATACACCTGCCAGTGTACTTAACAACAACATTATCGGCACAAGTAATTTATTTGAGGCCGTACGCCTTTCAGATTATGATCCTTTTATCCAATTGTGTAGCACTTCTGAAGTCTATGGTCAAGTGAAGGCTGAAGATGTTCCGATACATGAAGGTATCTCGATACGACCAGCGAGTCCGTATGCAGTCTCTAAAGTAGCACAAGATCTGTTGGGGAGAACTTACCACGTTAGTTACGGAATGCGTATAGTGATCACTAGGATGTTCTCCTATTTAAACCCTAGACGTTTAGATCTGTTTGCCACTTCATTTGCACGACAGGTCGCTCGGGTTGAAGCTGGACTTCAAAATGAAGTGTGTCATGGAAACCTTGATTCTGTTAGGACTCTGATAGATGTTAATGATGCGATGCGAGCTTACTGGGAGGCTTTAGTTTATTGCACGCCAGGTCAAGCCTACAACATTGGTGGTACCACGACCATAAAAGTTGGTGACTTTTTAACAGCATTAATTGAAATAACTGGCAAGAATATACCTACGCGTGTAGATGAAAAATTACTCCGGCCTGCAGATGTTACGCTTCAAATACCAGATGTAACAAAATTTCAAGAAGCCACTGGTTGGAACCCCACCGTTCCGTTTGAAAAAAGTATGAACGAGATTTTAAATTATTGGCGTCAGCAAGTTAAAAAGGAAATGTAAGTGGTCTAATGATTATTTGTCGCACACCTTTTCGTATATCATTTTTTGGTGGGGGTACAGACTACCCGATATGGTTTCAAGAGCATGGGGGAGCTGTTCTCGCAACGTCTATCAACAAATACTGCTACCTGTCTTGTAGAAAACTTCCGCCTTTTTTTGAACACAAAAGCCGTATAGTATGGTCGAAGATTGAAAGAGTAAAATCGCACAATGATATACAGCACCCAGTTGTTCGTGCAGTCTGTCAGTTTCTGCAAGTTGAAGACGGCCTTGAAATACACCACGACGGTGATTTACCTGCGCGCTCGGGACTAGGTTCTAGCTCCTCCTTTACAGTAGGCCTATTGAATGCACTACATGCATACAAAGGTACGATGTCAGAAAAAAAACGATTAGCAAGTGAGGCAATTTATGTTGAGCAAAACATTTTAGGAGAAAATGTCGGATGCCAAGACCAAATTGCTAGCGCATTTGGTGGTTTTAACAAGATAAGTTTTTCTCCTAATTCGGATTTTTCAATAGCACCAATTATTTTTCCGAAAGAGCGCTTAGGATTATTTCAACAACACCTATTGCTTTTCTTCACAGGTTTTACGCGCACGGCATCCACGATAGCCGAGAAACAAATAAAAGAAACTCCTAAAAAAGAATTAGAACTTCGAAAGATGTTGGGTATGGTAGATGAGGCTATTGACATCTTATGCCGTCAAGGAGATGTCAGTGATTTTGGAACGTTATTAAATGAAAGCTGGATGCTAAAAAAAAGCATTTCAGATCAAATCTCAACGCCTGCAATAGATGAGATTTACAGGACAGGTATTAATGCGGGTGCACTTGGGGGAAAAATACTAGGAGCCGGTGGAGGAGGATTTTTACTGTTTTTTGCTAAGCCCGAAAATCACTCAAAAATAATAAGTGCGCTGAACGGTCTACTAAATGTGCCATTCGAGTTTGAGAAATCTGGCAGTCAGATAATTTTCTACGAGACAGACAACTATAATTAAAGAGGAAATGATGGGCTTTTATAATCAAAAAAAAATACTCGTAACCGGAGGTACAGGTTTAATAGGCAGACCTTTAGTCGAACAACTTATAAATGCTGGTGGCATTGTCAAAGTAGTCTCTCTTGACGATCCCAGTCGAGCTCCTGGTGGGGTAGAATTCGTTCGTGCTGATCTGCGCGAGTTTTCAGAATGTGTTTCGGCCTGTGATGGCTGTGAAATTGTTTTTCAATTAGCCGGTGTTAAAGGTTCACCTGCCATGACATCTCAGAGGCCCTCCAGTTTCTTTGTGCCTACGTTACAGTTTAGTGTAAACATGATGGAAGCCGCAAGGCAGGTAGGGGTAGATCGATTTTTATTTACTTCTAGCATTGGAGTCTACTCGCCTGCCGAAGTTTTTTTTGAAGATAGTGTATGGGATACATTTCCGTCCCCCAATGACCGGTTTGCTGGCTGGGCTAAGAGAATGGGTGAATTGCAAGCTGAAGCTTACCGTATAGAGTATAGTTGGGACAAGATATCTATAGTGAGGCCTGCAAATGTATACGGCCCCTACGATAATTTTGACCCTAATAACTCTATGGTAATCCCTGCCTTGATTCGCCGTGCTATGGAAGAAGAAAACCCTCTTACTGTGTGGGGAGACGGATCTCCAGTAAGAGATTTTATTTATTCTGCTGATGTGGCAAGAGGTATGCTAAATGCGGTGGAATTAGGTGTCAATGAGCCGATCAATTTAGGCAGTGGATCTGGGGTGACAATTAAAGAAATTGTCAATATTGTCACGAACAATCTTTCTCATCCTATCGACATTGATTGGGATACCAGTAGTGGTCACTCTGGAGATCGTATCCGATTGATGGATACCACACGTGCCGAATCTTATGGTATAAGACCTGTCGTTCCAATAGAAGAAGGCATAAAGAAAACAATGTCTTGGTTCGAAAAAAATCGAGAAGAAATACACACACGGTATAATGCTTTTACGGATCCTAAACTATCGCCAAATGTTACTATATGACGGTTATAGGAGATACCAAATTTTTAATAACGGGATCTAGAAGTGGGTTGGGCAAATATCTCTTCAACCGCTTTGGTGGGTTTGAGTGGCATCGTGGTACTCCAGAAGAAACAATAAGAGAAGCTGAGGCCTATGCGAGCACTGTTATAATCCACTGTGCATTTAATTCTAACTTGTCTTTAGCAACAGAAAACTTATATCAGTATATCAGTGACAATCTGCTATTTACACAACGTTTAGTCAGCATACCACACGATAAGTTGATTTTTGTTTCAACTGTAGATGTCTACCCTAAGGACGGAAGTACTCATACCGAGGAAGAGATCATTAACCCAGACGAAGTTGGTAATATTTACGGGGTCACGAAACTAATGTCCGAAGCAATCGTGAATGATCAGTGTGAGAACCCCATCATATTGAGGTGTAGTGCTCTATTGGGAAATGATTCGAGACCTAACAGCTTATCGCGCATGCTTAGTGAAAAGTCGAAAAAACTGACTTTAACGTCGGATTCCTCTTTTAATTATCTATTACATAATGACCTGGGAGATTTTGTAGATCAAGCTGTGAGGAGCGACTTGAGTGGCATTTTCAATTTAGTCTCCACAGAGAATGTGACCTTAGACAAATTGTCTTCAGATCTCGATTTAACTCCTGAGTACGGATCTTATCGATATGACGTAGGAGATATCACAAACGAGAAAGCTGTATCGATATTTAAACAGATAGATCGGACGTCCTTAGAGGTTGTCGAACATTATTTGGCGACCAAAAATAACTCGTAAGAAAGATTTTTTCTTTTAACAAACAATGTTCAAGTCTTTCTAAAAGATGTGAATTAAATGAAAATTTTGATATGTGGTGCCACTGGCTTTATCGGCCGAAACATAGTAGAAGAATTTCTGTCCACTTATAATAACTATGAGGTTGTCGGAGTTTACAACAGAAGGCCACCTTACGAGATTGAAGGACTTAAATGGATCCGGGCTGATTTGACAAATCCTCAAGATGTTGGCCGAGTTTTAGCTGGAGTAGATGTCATAGTTCAAGCTGCAGCAACAACATCGGGGTCGAAAGATATTGTCTCAAAGCCCCATATACATGTAACTGACAATGCTGTTATGAATTCCTTGTTGTTTCGCGCTGCCTTTGAAAGTCGCGTTAAACATCTAATTTTTTTTAGTTGCACAGTCATGCTTCAATCTTCCGATACGGCATTATCCGAACATGACTTTGATGCCAATAACGAAATTCATCCTAAATATTTTGGTGTAGGTTGGACAAAAGTTTATCTTGAGAAAATGTGTGAGTTTTATGCACAATTAGGAGAAACTAAATTCACATGCCTACGTCATTCTAATATATATGGCCCACATGATAAGTTTGATTTAGAAAAAAGTCATGTGTTTGGAGCAACCATTACTAAAGTTCTGAGTGCACAAGATAAGGTCGTTGTTTGGGGGAGCGGTGAAGAAGAAAGAGATCTCCTTTACGTTGAAGACTTAGTTAATTGTGTCCACAATTGCATAGAGAAACAGTCGGAACCTTTCGAGATTTTTAACGTAGGTTTTGGCTCTGCGGTCTCGATTAAAGATCTAGTTCACCAAATTGTAGATGAGTCAGGTAAAGACTTACAAGTCGAACATGATTTAGCCAAACCATCAATTAAGACTAGTTTATTCTTAGATTGCTCAAAAGCGAAAAGGCTTCTTGGGTGGGAACCTAAGACTTCGTTGAGAGAAGGTATAAAGAAAACTATACAATGGTGTATTTTGAACCGATAGTTTGTTTTGCCTAATGAATGATTTAAAAAATTTTATGTGCCAGACAAGAGTTAGAAGATGAAAATAATAGTTTACTTTTTTCCTACTGGTGCATTTGATCAAATCTCTACAACTCGAAATTATATCGATGAGTTATGTCGTCACGGTCACAACGTTGTCGTAGTTAACCCTTATGAAAAGTTAGGTTTGGGGCTGGAAAAACAACACTATGACGAATACTTAATAGAAAGGATAACAAGAGAAAATAATCAAGAGAGCATTGATATTTTTTTTGCTCATTTAAGAGATAACGAAATTGAAGCAGATACAGTTTTGCGAATTCGTGAGTTAGGTATAAAAACGGTAAACGCAACTTATGACCACCTTTTTGTACATCACCGTTCCAAGAAAATTGCGAAGTCATTTGATCTTTATTGGGTTACCGAGCCTGAGGCAGTTGAAATTTTTGAATCTTATGGAGCACGCGTGTTTTTTGCCCCGACAGCTGCTAACCCTTGGATTTATCATCCTAATAAAATTAAAGAAGATATTGATATTTCTTTCTGTGGAACTAACCGTGAGTCACGTCCGTATTACATGGAGGCACTCTTCCAAAATAAGGTAGATGTCCATGTCTTCGGCTCGCGCTGGGGGCAAGCAGATGAAAATAACGGTGTGACTACCTCGAAGAAAAGAACAACTTCGCTAATATCCACCACATTACATGTTGCAAATAGCCTAACTCATAAATATGGCCGAAAATGGTTATATTCGGCCGTTATGAGACGAATTAAGAATGAAGACTACCATTTTAACCAATCCCATCGTTTAGGTAAATTTATACATCCCCCTCTCTCATTTCCAGACATGGTTGCGCTATTTTCACGTAGTAAGATTTCACTGGGTATAAATGAGCTAGGTCATACCTATCTAACAAAATCTCCTCTCTTCTTGCCAAGGCTTCGTGATTTTGAAGCTCCGATGTCTGGAGCATGTTACATAATGCGAAGATTGCCCCATATGCGAGATCATTTTGTTGAGGATGAAGAGATGCTTTTTTATGACACAATCGAAGAGTTAATCGAAAAAGTCAGATTCTACTCACATCCCGATCACGAAACGTTACGAAAAAAGATTAAACAAAAGGCACGTGCGCGTGCTCTAAGAGATCACACATGGAAGAATCGTTTTTCCAAAATATGTGAAGAATTAGGTATGAGACATAGCACGTAGGTAAGTTTTTGGTAAATATGAAATACATCAATTGAAAAATATTTTGAATTTTTTAGACAACTTCCTACATGGAGTCATAAATGTCTTTCGTGTCGAGTTATATTTCTGATTTATGCGCTGCTGTCGATAACATAGAATCAGAAAAAATAGAGAAAATAATTGAAATTCTTGCCGAGGTTCGAGAGTCAGGTAATCAAATTTTTGTGTGTGGTAATGGCGGCAGTGCGACTACTGCCAGTCATATGGCCAACGACTTAGGTAAGGGGGCCAGTCTCCAAGGATCTAATCCTTTTAAAATTATTTCTTTGACAGACAACATATCTTGGATTACTGCTTTAGCTAACGATATAAACTATGAATCCATATTTGCAAATCAATTAAAAAACTTCGCACAGCCTAACGACGTCTTAATTGCCATTAGTGGTTCTGGGAATAGTCCAAACATTGTCAAAGCCGTAGAGTTTGCACGGAGCGCAAAAATGAAGACTATTGGTTGGACCGGCTTTGATGGAGGAAAAATATCCGATATGGTAGATCTGTCTGTTATAGTCAAAAGCACCCATATGGGACGAGTAGAAGACCTACACGTTATTATGATGCACATGGTATGCTATTATTTTATTGAGGAAAAGAAATAGTTTAGACTTCCTCAAAATAGTCGACTATAATTGTGGCCATTCCCTAAAATAAAGGCATGTATAAATAGAGTTCTCCCATGTATATTACCCCCAAAGGAGACTATTTAATGAAGAAATCGCGCTACAGTGAAACCCAGATCACCAAGATGCTGAAAGAAGTAGAAGGTGACCGAACCGCCAGAGCGGTCTGCAGAAAATATGGAATTGCCGAAGGCACGTATTGTACCTGGAAAAGCAATTATGGTGGCATGGAAATGGCTGATCTCAAGTGGAGAGACCTTTGAAAGTTGACCGAGTCTTTCTTATTTCAAACGGAGGACGAGGATGAAAGGCAAAAAGCACAGTATGGAAGAGATAGTCCGTATTCTGCGCCAAGCCGATGGCGGTGAGACGGCTCAAGCCATCTGTCGGGAGCACAACGTTTCCGAGTAAGCTTTCTGTTGTTGGAAAAAGAAATACGGCGATATGGAATTGGCTGATGCCAAACGGCTGAAAGAACTGGAAAAAGAAAATACGGAGCCGAAAAAGATGTTGGCTGAAGCCATGCTGGAAAACCGCGTGCTCAAAGAGGTTAATTCAAAAAAAACGGTGAGTCCTGCGAAGGAGAAAACGGCCGTCGCTTATGTCGTGACTCAGCGACTGTAGTTATCTGAGCCTAGCGAGATTGATCTATCGATATGCACCGAAACCGGTGCCGGATCAACAGCAGCAACTCCACTAGCTGGGTGAAGCACGTGTCGTTATTGAGGATTGGCAGCAGCATTACAACACAAAAAGATCTCGTAATCAACTGGGTTGTTTCAGTCCAGAAGAATTTATATAAATCCTAATTGGGCCAATGCTTAGCTTCCGGTCATCTCAAATGTGAGATGGGGTGAGGAGGAAAGAGAAACTGTTTGGATTCGTTATACAGTTACCATACTTATCTTCGGTATTCTCAATTCCCTAATTAACTCCCAATATCTATCAAAGAGTCGAGTCAAGGAGAGCGCGAGGTGAAGTTAACAACGCTTAAGATCGGTGTGCTTCTCGATGAAAAAGACCATCAATATCTGATGGAAACAAGTGGGCTCTAGGGGAGTCGACAGGCGATCTTCGAGGCGCTTCTCAAATCTCCTTTTGTGTCGGAGTTGACGTTAATTATAATTCAACACGTGTCGACAAGTAGAGCTCAAGTTCACGCCGATCAGAGCGTGCGCGCTACAGGACTTACCATCGATAGCTTAGGTCGAGTCGTCAAAAAGGCTTGTAGCGTTTTCGAGATGGTGCTCTATGGTCGGGCTCGCGATCATCCTACTGTCTGTGATCCCGAAAGGTTAGCGCGTCTCAAGTCAGATAAGTTGCGCGGGCATATTAATTTATCTCAACGCAGAGAAAATTTTTGGAGTGACACCGAAGTGACCTCAGATTTAAGTCAGCTAGAATTAGATCTGTTAGTGAGATGTTCAGGACTAGGTATCGAGAGAGGTCCCCTTTTGAACGAGGGGTCTAAGCGAGGAATCCTCAGTCTACATCATGGATATAATGACCTCAATCGCGGTGGACCCGTAGGTTATTGGGAGGTTCACTATCGAGAACCTTCGGGTATCACGGCTCAAATCTTAAATCGAGAGTTAGACGGTGGGACGATCATCTCTCAGCATATGATACGCAGCGCCCAAGCCCCCCACCTAAATCGCTCGCGTATTTATGGTCATACAGGACAGGTGATTGAGCATGCGGTGGGTAAGATCGCCCAAGAGGAGGCGCCGGTTGAAACCGATCTCTACTTTAAAGACATTCTGAAAGAACCTAAAGTCGCTCAGAGGATTCAGCTCAACGCTCGGTTGGTGAGTGCCTATACCCAACAGCTCAGCGGACGCATTATTCGTAAAGCATTGCGAGGCAGTCGGTTACATCGATACCTCATCTGGAATGTGTTCGCCTCGACCAATCCTAAAAGACGCTTCCAAAACTGGACGCCTGTATGTGCAGGAGATCGGCTTGTTCGTGATGATTGGATCGCTGACCCCTTTGCGATCACCGTTGAGGGGAAGCATTTTTTAATCTGTGAGCACTGGGTAATGGCCCACACTAAGGGACAGATTGCTGCGTGTGAGATCACTGACCTTGAGCGCCTGACTTTTGGCCCGCTTAATCCTCTCATTACGAATAAAAAGCACCTCTCATACCCCTATACTTTTGAGCGATCAGGTCACGCTTTTGTAATTCCGGAGAACCAGTCTGATGGCATCTCGCTTTACCGGTTGAGCGTTGGAGCTGGTGAGCAACTCGAGGCCGATCATGATCGGTCGCTCCTCTCAGGATATTGGGTAGACCCTTCCCTGATTCGACTTGACGACACCGATTATTTATTTGTCTCTGAAGGAAACAGCTCATCGGTGTTGCGGCTCTTCACCTCTGCTGACATTACTCAAAGCCCGCTCACCGAACAACCCTATGTCTCCCATCGTAATTGATGCGCAAACGGGGAGGAACGCGGGGCGGATTACGCTCAATGAGGACGGGACCATCACTCGTCCTGCTCAGGATTGTTCTACGCAGTATGGAGCGTGTATTCATCTCTGCCGTCATCAAGTCTCACCCACTGACTTCAATGATCTAGGAGTCATTCGAACCTTGAATGCTCATGCGCAGGTCATATACTTCCACCACGTTGAGTACTATGCAGGCATAACCTTTCACGATTGTATGGAACCTCATTAGGTCGTACTCATGTTAAGCTGTCACTGTTGAAACTGAAGACCGAAGCTTCGAACGGCGACAACTGTGACTCGAATCAAGCGTTGTGTAATCATCCCCTTTTTAGAGGCAGTTTGAATTAGAGGATTTTCGTTGCTGATGGGTGCCTCTCGATATTCGAAAGGTTTGAGGTCTTCGAGCGCCTGGTGAGGCCGATCTTCGTTGTATTGTTCGATCCATTCTTCGGTAATCGCCCGCACCTCTGATAACGTTTTAAAGACATACATATTGAGTAATTTATCGCGATAGGTGTGATTGAATCGTTCGATATAAGCATTCTGTGTGGGTTTGCCCGGCTGGATAAACTCAGGCCCATTGTCTATACGTAGCTTGTTATAATAACCATGCCACGACTCGGTCCAATACGCGCTGGACGCGCTGAGCCGACAAGCTCACGTCGATTTCGACAGCCAGAGCTTCTCGACTAAAGTTATCGACGATGTTGAGGGTCCGAAAACGACGACCACAAAACAAACTGTCGCACATAAAATCCAGCGACCAACACCCATTAATCGTCTCGGGCACGCTCAATGACACTGGCGATCGATTCGGCAACCGCTTCTTGCCACGCCGGTGCTTATTTAAATTCAAACGGCAATAGATTCGGTGGACCCGCTTGTGATTCCAGCCATACCCCCAGCGGCGGAAGATTTTGAATAACAGGCTAAACCCATACGCCGGATACTGTTTTACCGATTGCTGTAAACCGGCAATGACGACACCGTCTCGGGTGGTGTCAGGTTGATAGCGATACACCGAATCCCTGATGCCTATGACTCGACAGGCCCGCCGTAGGCTGATCGCATGCGCCGATTGGGCGTAGTCGCGACCAACTCGCGTCGTACGGCGGGCTTTATAGCTTTTTTTCGAAGACATCCTTCAGTACTTTGTGGTCAAGGCTCGGATCGGCATACATTCATTTTAATCGCCGATTCTCTCCTTCCAATTTTTTGAGCCGTTTGATATCGGACAGGTCCATATCGCCATATTTACTTTTCCAGGTGTAATACGTCCCCTCGGCAACGCCATATTCCCGACAGATTGCTTTGACGGTGCGACCGACTTCAACTTCTTTCAGTACGTTGATGATCAAGCTTTCGCTGTAACGGGTCTTCTTCATCGGACTGTCTCCTTTTGCGGTAATATATGCAGGAGAACTCTAATACGATATGCCACTATTTTAGGGGATTATTACAGTTGAGCCTGCCAGTGCTTCTAGGTCTGGTATCGCCAGCATACATGTAAACTATCAATTATTATTCCCACTATATTTTTTAATCAACAACATTTTTTTTCAGTATCTGATTCGCGACGTCGAGTAAATTATCACCTATGTATGCCAGTTTGTTTGTGGCATTTTTATCCATTTTCGACAGCATTTGTTTTCCTAGACCGGTAAGCACCAGAGCTGCAGAGCAACCTGCTGCCCAACCAGCTTTAATGTCAGTGATATTATCACCTATTACAACAGATTTTTTTACATCGATACCGTGATCTTGAATGGCTTGCTGAATTAGCCCTGGAGAAGGTTTTCGACAGTTGCAAATTTTATGTTCGCCATAGTCGGGATGATGGGGACAAAAGTAAATCCTGTCTATGACTGCTTTGTGCATAAAAAGCATATCCCTGAGTTTCTTGTGTATTTTTTGTAAACCGGCTTCTGTTAGTAGACCGCGAGATATGACCGATTGATTGGTTATTACTATGACTACGAAGCCAGCTTTATTCAGTTTGGCAATAGCCTCTCCTGAACCGGCTATTAAGCTTAGTGATTCGGGTTTTGTTAGATGTGGTATGTAAGTATTTATGGTGCCATCTCTGTCAATGAATATAGCAGGTCGCATAGAGATTACCTTTGATTCTTCACGGATGTTGATTGTGTCTATTCGCTTTCACCTATTTAGTCGCGAGTGCCATACAGCCTTGTTTCAGTTAACTACTATCTTTGAGACAAGGAATAACTTGGTATAGAATTTTAACGTTTACTCTCTGTAGAGAGAGTAAAGATGATGGTCTTAGTGTATCACTCGAAACTACAAAAAGGTATAATACGAGTTTGATTCCTATATTTTCCATTTAGCTTTTAGGAGAATGATTATAATCGCTAACTTCTGTGGTCGATTGCCAAGGAGACTGAAATCGTGTGAGATTACTAGTTAAATCAAATTAGACTATATAGATAATGATAATCACGAGGCCTCAGAGATATTTTTTTCAAATAAAAATTTACCACTCAAAACCTTGAGTCAAAATGATTTTTTTTTACTGCGGCAAATATGGAGACTATGCTGAGTTAATAAATCGTATATCTAAAAGGAATTGACAGTGGACGATAAAAGTGGGACGGTCTATTCGCCCATTTAGTTGATTGAATTATCAGCTTCGTTTAAAGAGCTTTCTGTGCGAAAGGCGCAAAATATTGTCGTCTTATACATACAATGATTTTACTAAAAATGCTGTTTTTCTTATTCAGAAACAGTATTCGCAGTTCTAGTATATGACAAACCCAACCCAAGAATAGTCCAAAATAAGATTCTCATAGTTGGTTGACATATAGCATCCCAAGTAATCATGCTCAATACAAGACTCATAGTTGAAGCAATACAAGTCCATCCATAGAGCGAGACTTCCGTAGATATTTTACTCTTTAAATTATTGTAAATATTTACAATAACATTGGATAATAATGAGACGAAAGCTATGAGACCTAAAAGTCCCGTCTCGACTGTAATCATGATAAATTGGTTATCTGTTGTTATGCTGTTTTGGTCGATTCCCCGGGGGTATGAGCCTGAGCGTATAGAATCAACAAGTTGCCCTGCGCCAATGCCCAAAAGTGGTTGCTCTCTCAACGAGGAAAATGCAAAACCGTATTGACTTAATCTACCGCTTTGATTTTTCTTGATATCGCTTATTGCTTCAAGTCTATTGGTTAATTGATCAAACTTATCCTCTACAGACACCGTAAATAATCCTAAAATTATGCATAATAATGCCATGAAGCTAAGCATTTTAAATGGAGTCTTAGGTCTAATTCCCTGCTGCCTTGGAAAGACATAAAGACAAAATATCAACAAGGGTATTGATATTAAAGCGGCCGATCGAGAAGAAGTAGCAACGATGTTAAACAGCGAAATAAACAAGACCAGCGATATAAGAAATGTGTAAGTTAATGATCGTGCCTTCACAAGGTATAAAGTGATGATTGGCAAAGTAAACATGAGTAGAGATCCATATGCGACCGGATTTCCCAATGTTCCAGAAAGGCGATTATTCTGATAGTCCAAGTGCAAGGTCCACGTGAAGAAATTAAGTATGCTGAGTAGATCAAAACTCCACGAGGCTATGAAAAAAGAATAAACGGAACTGACGCAAACGGAAAAAAACACATAACGAAATATCAAGTACGCTTTTTTAAAGTGCTTCCCGATTATAAGTGATATGTAGATTGCGCTTATTGATGTATAACTGTAGTAGGCGAATCGGAACAGACCCATCACTTTGTTTTCTGAATCCCAAAGACTAAAAAGGCCTATAATAAAATAAATCCCTATAAGATAGAACGTTATACGGAATTCATGAAGAATAAAGAGTAGATTCTCCGCGTTTAAAAGAGGAATGATTGCAAGTGTGAGGAGTAATACAGGTAGATATTTTAGTACGGTTATCAAGCTTGCTGGAAATATACTGGGCGAAAAATAGTAATACGGTATCAAGATAATGTAGATTATCAGACCATGGTAAATTTTCGTAGAAAAATCACTAATATGCATATGGCTATATCTATATACCTGTAACTTAATTTTCTCGTTTAGGAGTCATCAACTACCCTCGGCAGTTTACAAACAGTGTTAATATACGTCACAGATTTCTAAATAACAGCGAGTCCTATCGGTATTGTTTGGCATCATCTCAACAAAATGTTTTGCATCGCTGATATGATGTGCGATTTCATTTTGATTTAAGTTTATAATTATCAGTGCTGTTTTTACAAAGTCGCTCATATCATTCCACTTAAAGTAAAATGCATGCTGTTTGTATAAGCTAGTGTGTGAACTAATATCAGAGCATAGGACAGGTTTAGAATTGATCATAGATTCTAAGGGAAATGCAGAGAAACATTCTAGGACGCTAGCAGATACACAAATGTCCACTTTTTTATAAAAAACCGGTAGCTTTTCGAAATCAAGTATACCCAAGTTCATGGGTTCAACGCTGTCAAAATTGTGTCTTATTTCTTCAAAGACATCTGAATTAAGTGTCGTCAAAAATGTTATTTTCTTCTTACATTTCAGTGCTAGCTCTTCGAGTGCGTCTATTAAGAATACTAATCTTTTGTGTGGATAGTTGTGTCCAACGAAGCCAAATATGAGTTCTTCTTTATTTTTTAAACTATGGGATAGTGGTGCTGATAAATCCTTGAATGTGCCTACAACGTTAGGAACAACATGAATTTTTTTTCCAATGTATAATTTTTTCTTGTTGAGTTGTTGTGAAACGTCATCTGTTTCCGTTATAAGTTCATCGCTTGTTAATGAGAAGAAAATCTCAGATAAGTAGCGCTTAAGCGACGCTTTTATAGAAACAGTTACCTTATTTTTGTAGGCTATGTCAGGACGGGCAAACCCTACAATTTTTTTTCCTTTTACGTTCCGCAACACGTACAAAGGTCCGAACAAGCAAAAAATAGTTTTCGATTTTGAAAACAGTTCTAACATCAATTTGTCTGCGATAAAACTCGTTGAATTAAATTTAATAATATCTAGCTGTTTTTTCGTTTGGCAGTTAAGTTGTCGGTAGATATCACTCGAAGTAACAATAGTTATTCTTTTATCTTGTAATTGTCTTCTATTATTAAATATTTCATTGATAAAGTTGACGGCAACTTGTACTCCTCCACCAACATGTAGATTACCACAGTAAATCAAGAGGTCAATTTCGTCATTGATTTTGTCGGTTCTCAATTTATACCTTCAGTGTTATTGAGTTCGTATTCGCTATACCCGTAGGTTATTTTGAGGAAGATTATAAATTAAGAATAAAGTGAGGTACGGCATTATAATTAACTGCTCATTCATCGTAAACGGAAAAA